>Ga0193742_1000041_pt1 | contig 85768 bp, 92 predicted proteins | sample L2c1metaG_FD_165511 | JGI IMG/M metagenome (GOLD analysis project Ga0193742, IMG submission 165511) | Soil microbial communities from a riparian zone of the East river system, Colorado, United States - L2c1 | ecosystem: Environmental > Terrestrial > Soil > Riparian zone | place: USA: East River... | reverse complement strand
ATATCGACGGCGATCGCGACCTCCTCCGTACTTGGCACCTTCTTGCTACGAGACGCCTTTCGCGAGTGGGGGCTCGAGATCTTAACCTCTTCGACGATGGAACATTTCTTGCGGAGCTTCGCGCATACGGTACATCGGGCGCCGTATTTTTGATTCGCCTTTCGAAGGCAGTAATGGCCGTTGTCGATACAGGTCGTGCACTGTCGATCAGTCAAATAATGAACGAATTCGAAGGATACGCGACGCACCTTTGGTATATTCTCGGATAGCGCGCCCTGCGCGACGGTTGGCGGAGGATGGAGAGCGATGGAAGGAGAGTCTACCTCGATGCCGTCCTCGTCTTCCTCCTCATCTACAATGTCTAACTCGGCGATTCGCGCACTAAGCGCCTGAATGGTGAGTCGAACGCGCTGTAGAAGCGTCGAGGGCGACATGTCGACGAAATTGCGGAGCCAATGTGCGATTTCCGGGCGGTCGAGTTCCCAAGCGCCGGGGGGGTAATCTTCCATGCGATCGAGCACAGCACGCAGGGATTTCTATACAACAACATTAGGCGCGCGTCAGGGACGATTACGGCACTTACCAACTCGATGTCCATGTCCTTCAGAGGCGCCTTTACTGAGTCCTCGTCGGCGGCGATTATCGAATCCTTGGTGACCAACAGGCCGTCGTATATATCGTTGAACTCGCGTCTTAGCGCGTCCTTATCGGCGTTCGTCGTTGGAGGCGCCCACTGTCGAGCGATCGGCGTAGGATCTGGAATGGAGGAAGCTGGTGGAGGTGAGGAGGAGGTGAGCGCGATCTTCTTGCCTTTGGAACGGGTAGTCATTGTAGAAAAAGGAGACAAGGACGACGATAGACGCCAGCGGCCTTATCAGAGTTCGATCTGGGCGATCATGTGATCAATCGCGCAATACGACGCCATCGCAATCGATGACTGAGGACAGTCAGTATTTCAGTAGGAAGGAGATGATGAGCATGGCCGCACTCTACACTATGTCTATCGCCTTTTCGTCGCGCCTTCGCCATTGTTCGCCTACTGGCTCGCGGTTCCGCTCTCATTCGCACGCGCGCGAAATACGCACACACGCGAAATACGAGTCTTAAGCTGTCCCCTTTCATTTCCATATTATTCGACTTCGCGCATGCATTCACCACATTCCTACCGTTCCAACGCCTATCTTTCCAGCCGTATCCATCCGCTATAGCATTTTATACGCGAGTTTCGAGGTTCGAGGAGACGAATCACATGAGCGGTCACGTTATTACCATATGCGGTAGCGCGCGCGCACGCACTAGTCTCCGACAGTCTTACGGTATCTGGTCGCGCTCCTCTCTTGTCGATGGACTCGCCCCACGCTGTACATGCTTTCAGATTACCGCACATCTCCGCTATCGCCTGGGCGTCGCCGTTCCATCATTACTCAACCGCTAGCCAAATCATTCTATTTGTCTTCGTGCGCCCGCTGATCCAACACACACATGCGCTTTCTTTCGGATCCCCCTCGTTTCTACCTTAGATTTCGACCGCTTACTCATTTCAGCTTTGACGATCTAGCGTTCCATGTGATCGCCTTACATTTCTGAGATGCACGCACCGTCATATGATTTTATTTTGTGTCTTCTGATTAATTTTACTCCTTTTTATTTGTTTATACTCCATTCTTTTATCTCTTCCACATGCCATTCCGAGTGCATGTGATCAGTTTGATCCAGTGTCTCCTATATCCTTTCTTTTGGTATAAAACGACTCGTGTATCTCTTGTAAAGAATTAACAAAAAAGAACCACCCCTCTTCGCTGTTCACACTTAAGATCTCGTTTTAGTCTCGTTTCGATACCGCGCTCGTTCCGCCTCGCTCATCGCCTTTCGTCGTTTCATATCACCTATTCTCCATAGCGCGCGCGTCTCATCGCGCTTCAGTGTCTTTCACCGCCCCTCGACTAAAGTCGTATTATTGTGGTCGGACGGATTCAGCCCATTCGTCTCAGTGTTATAGGCCATACGAACCCCGAATTCACTTAATAGCGCACTCTAGTCAGACGCTTCCAACCTCCTCTGCAGTTGCACTGCAGTTTGTTGTGTGTTTTGTTCAGTGCACTGCACCTGTTAGCGTTTTGTCAGCGTATCATTTCTATGCCTACAGCCGACTACCGTTACGGTACGGTGCGCAGCCCTAACGAGTAGCAACACGCTCCCCGAATCGAGTCAGCGACATATAGGGTCATAAAGCGACACATAAGGTGAATTGCCGACACATTCGTGCGTTCGTCCTTTTTAGTGTGCCGATTACACACGTGTTCGACACATCTGGATGTGTCGAACATAACTCTAGTCCTTATCCTGATCCTGACTCTGAGTTTCTAATAACCCTACGCGCTTCTCATGTTTTTTATTCTGTCTCTGTCTCCGTCCATGGCTTGATGTCTGGACGGGACAGGAGGAGAGAGGGGATTTTTATTTTATTTTTGGGTGTGTGTGTCGTGGTGGTGGTGTAGTAGTATATGCAATTATTTCGTACGAGAGGGTAGGAATATATGAATAATAAGGTAGCGTAATGCTTGCGTTACCCAGGACCTCGTAGAAGGGTGGTGGGAGTAAGTAGGCAAGAAACTCAGGTGAGTTGTTCCATTACAGCAAGTCTTTTTCGTTTTTTTCTGAATGCACGAGTTTTAGAAAGCCGGCAAATCATAGGATAGTAGTACGGCACAGTCGGAAGCTTCTATATCAGTAATCAATGGAGGTCAATAATGTTCCCGTATATGCTATTTAATATCAATGGACAGTGAACTTATATTTCGACTTACGCAAATGATTTTATTGACCAGCCTCGAATTAAGCGAATATGAATGATATATTTCGTCCACACTGTGGTTGAGAGAGGTCGAGTAGACTATAGATTGGATCATTGATGTCTCTTGTTCATGAATTATCTCGACTGGTATTGGCATGAGAATCTACAAATTGTGTCAAAATTGTTATTCCCTCGAGTTTGGTCTTATTAACCATCTACAAACGACGTTATTCAATTGATCTCGCTCATCTCCGAAACGATTTTGACGGTGACATCGCTGTCACTAGCCACAAGATTGTGACCGAGATTAGAAAACGTCAATGCTGTCCAAATCTCTCCCATGGCGCAACAACCACTTCATCCATTTACCACTGGAATAGACATCAAGCTCTCCCTCAGCGCCGCATTCTCAACTCAGTTTAATTCCCGTGGTGTTGAGGCCAACTACACCCCGGCATGGATCGCCACTCTCCAAGGCGCATGCGCATTCTCAAATCGCCTGTCTGTTGCAACAGAGCCATACCTTTCCATCCCTGGGGGTATCATCAACCAACTTGAACTGAACGCCATGGGTAAAGAATTAATAGAGAAACGACGAAATTTGAATGCTGCGCGGGTGAACGAAGCTGCAAGCAATCCGCCAGCGGGTTCATCGCGCCAATCAGCAGAATTCCTCTGTTGTCCGCGGTTAAGCGAACGGAGGAAGAGATTGTTCTTCAGAAAGCAGAGAGGGATTGGAGACATGTAAACCGCAGTGATAAACTGAAGGACCGGGAAGAAGGAAATGGTGGGTTCTCTTTGCATACTTCAATCTGTTGAAGATGCACTGACGTTCATATATTGAATCATATGACGTATGCTGCAGTCAAGGAAGTCGACTTCTCCTTCGACGTTGGCACTGTGACTGATTCAGACGCCAAGGATTCGAGACCAGATGTGTCAGTCGCTCATATCGTTGGAGGCACCATTTGCAGGCCTACTATGCAAGACGTGCGGGAATGTTACACACCAGAGGGAGTCGATGACCTAAACAGGCAACTGAAGCGACTTATCAGTCAGTACACGGCTCGGGCTGGAATCAAAATTGTCCATCGATGTGGGGTCCTCATTGGTGAATTCAAGCGGGCGCCTGCACGCGCCCAAGCCGATATTATCGGTATCGAGGTCACCGATCTTCTGGCCCCAGATGACGCAGGGGACGTGTCAAACACCGGAGACATCGACTGGGAGGCCAAGTTGCACCTTCTTCTTGAGGAGGCCATCGAGGACACCATGCGTTGCTGTGCAATCCACTTCGTCATTTATCCTTTGGCTTCAGAGGTCGTCGCCTTGGCAAGTGCCGGTCCATTCTGGCAATGGGCCACTGTCAGGAAAGAGCAGGTACCTTCGTTTGATTGGTTAACAGGGCTTACTGTGGTAAGGATTCTTTGAGGTAACTGAGATTTGAGCACCCTAAAATATGGTATTTAGAATTCGGTACAACTATACAACTACATGTATTACTCCTCATCAGCACGAGTCGGCTTTACGCGTTTCCGACGGCGTTCAAGAGGTAGAATGTCGGCAGTGTCGAGATCGGCTGCAACGGCTGCATGTGGGCGCTTCAAGTTGGGTACTTCCGAGTCATGTTAATTGAAGCGTAGCAGGTGGCGAGGCAAGAGGGGGAGATGCTGTTTGAATTCGGGGAATATGGAGGAACATATTCCGCGACTCGCCGAAATCGGCGAGGTCAAGGTCATTGCCGTACATCAACGACTCCGAGTAAGTATTGTCGCCTTCCGAGGAATACTGCGACGTTGCGCCACTTATGCCCGAGTATTCTGAAAAGTTGTCGCTGTTCGCAAATGCAGATCCATGGTATGACCACTCCAGACCACCGGTGTCGCTTGAGTTGTCAACGGAATCGAAGGTTGAAACGCAGTCGACATCATTGCCCATAAACAAGTCCGTGAACAAAGTATTGCCTAATGCCGAATTATATCAGTACAAAAACTGGGACATGCGGGAAATGACTAGAGAGCTGGACTCACTGTAGGTGTTTGAATCATTTCCAAAGTTCGATTGCTCCAGAATGCACCCTCCGATTCCTCGTGTGGCGATGCCCATGTTTGAGAAGTTATCTGTGTAAGGGACCATAAAGCCAGCGGCTTGGGGCTGAAAGTAACTGTTTGCGGGGCCTTCCGAGCCTTCAGAATCTTCGGGTCTGGACTGGGGCCAATAAGAGCGCGGTGGTTTCAAGTCAAGCTCGCCAACTGCGGCATCAGGGTCATCGTCTTCCTCAATCTTTTATGCCGTGAAATAATAATTCAGAGAGTACCACTCATCAAACCCGATGACAGTAACTCCATCATCTCAGAGGGCACATAGCGAGTCAGAAATCATCTCGTATTTTTTACAACGGATGTTACATCATGGTATATTACAGATTGTCCAAGAAAATATATACGCGACAGATAAATAAACTATAAAATAAGTTCAAGCTGGATGCGAGCAATTAATTGACTTACTTAGCTACCTAGGACCGGATACATGGCGAGAAAAACGAGGCCCTAAGCGCTATAGAAACCAACTATTATAGAGTTAACGTTAATTGATATCAAAAGTTCAGAGATGGCTGACTTACCTGCTACGAGAGTCTTGAGCTGTTGGCGATGAATTCTGCTGCCAGACGTTCAATACCCTTGGGCATTTGCTGCGAAACTATGAGCCACATCGAAAGGTTTCAAGAGCGATGCCGGATACGGAGCAGGAGGGCACAAAGAGCCAGTTCATCAGGCATATCGAGATCATCGATATAATCCTTAACCTTAGCATTATTAGTCCGAATAAGACAAACGGCCAAAAATGATTCAAGAGTATCCATTTGACAAAACATATTTGACAAAAAAATAATCGACGTCAAATCCCTCAATATTTCAAGAAGGCTGAAAACAAAAAAGAGCCAACTGATCCAAGAAGCATTTAATGATTCGCGCGCTCTACGATCCGATGTCGAACTTACCGCAGACTGGACCGCCCAAAGCGTATAAAAAAACTTCTGCCAACAATCATGTGTGACAAGGAGGGTCACCAGCCTCCGAAAAAGGCTGACCGAGAAGGGTTAGGGAAAATTGTCGCTCCCACTCCCTATCATCCTGCGTCTTTCCCTCAAGCACCATGCTTTGCTGGACTGTGAATGGAAGATGAGCGGGAGATCTTGCGGTTGAACTCAAACAACTTGCCTGTCAGAAGCTGATCGCGCAGCTTGATGGAATGCTTAGGAAGGTGAGCTGACCAGGAAAAATTCAGTAGCTGTTTCTCTCCTTTGCCATGCTTTTTCCAGCTGGCCCAGAATGGGTGATCAGATTCAAAGCTTCTTCCAATCAGCTTCTCCAGGCTTGCCGCGACTGCACTCTGGTTAGGGTTAAACACCTCTCGACGCTCGGCATAGCGCTTTAATTGGAGAATCACCCTCGTCTGAAGGGCGAGGTAGTCGTAGTAAAAATCGGAAATTTCATCACCGTCTGTAAATTGATAATGGGTGATGACCCATTCGACAATGCTTCGAGAGGCCATTCGTCCCTGAATCATCTCCCATCGCAAAGTAAGCCCTAGTCCTGGAAGAGTATAGGTGTCAGGGTGGAGGATGTTGGCGAGCTCGAGCAAGTTGCAAAGGGAAAAGAGGTCCAGAAGGCCCTCCCAGTTGCGAACATCAGGAAGATGGGCCAGGGTGTTGGGGGGTAGACCTGGCGAGCAGTGAGCAAAGAAAAAAATAGGCTAGAAAAACAGCTTTTCTCACGGTTGATGTCGCCAGCATATGCCTCTTGAAAAAAATAGGCCATCTGCCTGAACAAAAGCTGCACGTTGGACGTATGCTCCGTATTTGTGAGAAGGCTGCTGAGAGCGAACGTCTTCAAAAAGCCACAACAAGACTCACGGAGGCACGAGGTGACAAGATAATGACCCCCATGACATATAGCTGCAGTCGGAGTCAGCACCGCGTGGGGAGTATTGGGCCGCATGTAGCTGAAAGGAAAGAAAGGTTAGTCGAATTTGAGGTGATCAAAGAAAAACGCTCACAGTCTCATGCCAGGTTCGAGAAGAACAGCCTCCAATTGAACATCGGGGAAATCTTCCAGGCTTGGTACATCGTTATTGTAAAAATTGATAACATTTTCGATGCTTTCAAGGGCTGGGGCCTCCACGTTGTTCTTGGTGCCTGCGAGAACCCAGAATTTTGACCCATCTTTGTTGACGCAAGAAATGTAGGTTGCACGCCCGTGGCTATCGACGTGGAAGGTAGAGAAAGCGCCTGCAGTGGCAGCCAGTCCCCACCGCATCTCCAAGTCGGGATATTCCTCAACAAGGTTTTGATTGGATGAGTTCCTGCGAAACGCAAATAGGTCAGATGAGAGCGAGGTTGGAGGGTGGTCAAGGTGTGGTCGGGGAAAGTCGAGTGCATTGAGGATCTTGCCCTGGGGTGAACGGTGACTTCTGAGGATATGGGCGGTGGTTCCCATCTTGTGTCGAATATTTTGATTTTTTCCAACCTTGATAGAGAAGTCTGGAAAAAAAAAGGTGTCAAGTTGGCTGGGCAGCAGAAGATAGGAGTTACCATGAAGAGTGAACACATAGGTTGGTGGGGCAAGGGTCCCCAGGCCAGCTTCATCAAACCCAAAGTAGGGCTCAGGATATCCAGTTACCAAGAGATGGTGGCGCGCATGGAGGCTCTGCAAATCTTGGGAAGTCATACTGTTGAATTCTTCAAGCGTCATGACCTTTAGGATTGATCGCGTCGGTTCGGCTAGAAAGAGCGGTCGACCAGATTCATGGTAATCCTGCTGCACGCGTTCAAGGAGACGTTTGATGAAAACTTCTTGCTCAGAATGCTGACCGGTGTTGAGCTCAGGCAGAATGAGAGGTTAAAGCGAGGACTTACATGAACCAAAGGCGTGTAGGACACCTTGTCTCCAAATACGTTGTAAATTGTGTGCTCTTTGTTGGCCACCTTAGCTCTGACGCACGAGAGCAATGACACTTCAGGCGGGTCCTCCTGATGCATATTCGTGAGAATAGATGCGGTTGCCAGAAAACAAACTTCGTACCTCCATCTCTCTCATATCGACTACCTCAAACCACTTCCCTTTGACTTCAACAGCTTGTCCAGGAAGGGGATGGTTCTTCTCCTTCTCCTGGACAGACGTAAGGCTCGCGAGGGTTCCTTTTTGGAGCCTTTTGGAGGCACGCTCTGGGCTTTTGGGCGCATGTGATTTGGTAAAAAAGTCATCGCTTCGTCCTCGTTTTCGTGATGGTCCTGAAGGCTGTGAGGTAGATGGTTGGGTTCGGTTGGGATTGGCATCGCCCCGACCATTATCATCCATGGGGTCATCTTCATCAAGGTAAGGTGCTGGAGATTGAGGTACGTCCATAGGTTGTTCACCGCCAGGGGAGGGTGATGGAGGTTCAGATGGCTCCATAGGCTGTTCATCACCTTGGGAAGGCTCTGGAGATGGAGATATGTCCATGGGCTGTTCATCACCTCTGGAAGATGCTGGAGAGTGAGGTACGTCCATAGGCTGTTCATCATCTAGGTAAGGTGGCGGAAGTTGAGGTGCGTCCATAAGCTGTTCATCACTTTGGGGAGTCAATGGAGATTGAGATGCATCCATAGGCTGTTCATCACCTAGCGAAGGTGCTGGAGAGTGAGGCATGTCCACAGGCTGTTCATCATCGAGGGAGGAAGCCAGAAGTTGAGGTGCGTCCATAGGCTGTTCGTTATCGAGGGTTGGTGCCAGAGTTTGAGGTACATCCATAGGCTGTTCATCACCTAGCGAAGGTGCCGGAGAGTGAGGCACGTCCACAGGCTGCTCATTGTCAGGGGAAGGCGCCGGAGCGTCCGCGGCTTGTTGCTGTCGCCGTTCTTTTTCTTCTTTATTTCGTCATTATGTGATAAGGTAACCCAAAGGGAAAACCTACGGATGGTATGGAACCAATTCAGGGTGTCGACCTCTACTTTTTGATCAAGAATCAAACCTATTACCTCCAGTTGATCCTTGAGGCGCGAAACGCTGGAGACCTCACCGGGCTTCATCGCCATCTGAAAGAGGAGCGTCCACAAACATCGCTCGATATCTAGGAGCATCCGAGGTCGATCTCCATGGAGCCGTTGCCACGCCTAAGCGAATTGTCAGAAATATGAACTCAAGGCCTAAGCAGAAAGCCACCTCGAGAGGTTGGTGAGGCCTTATTCGAAGCTTATGGATTAACGTCGGAATAAGTAGGGCTGCAGGAGAGATTGACAATGCAATGTGTAATGGGAGTTGGAGATTCGACACATTTCCCTTATTCGGAAGTAGGGACTGAAGCTGACATACATCCCTGGAAAAACAAGAAGATAAATGCCATTTTCAAAACAAGGTCATGTACTCACACTTTGAGTGCAGTCGCAAGTTCTTCAAGAGAACGGGGGTATGTCATTCCCTTGTATGGATGGATTCAATGGACAGCATCGTAAATAGTCAGGAAGGGAATACCTGGAGTAGCGAAGACAAGTACATTGCTGCCATCTCAAAGTTAATAAGAATTCGATGGAAGTTCCGGTTTTCCTGCCGACGGAGGACTGATGCTAAATGAGCGGCTGGCAAATTTGTAGGGACATCATCAAATGAAAGGGGCTCTGGCTGAACTTGGGCGAAGATAAGACAGGCCTTTTGTACAGGGTGGATCCAGTTGCTGATGAAAGTTTGCAGTCCCTGGGAGAAGATCATCAAGGAGAGAAAGATCACGGTAAAATTTGGATGGACTGACATTCAATGAAAGTTGAAGATGTTGGGATTTTACATATGAAGGAGAATTATCTGCGCCTGGGTACAAAAAAAAATGTGCAACGTCCAGGGTTCGGTAATAGAAGAGATAGTTGATAACCCATTGGAGGTATGAGGCGCGAGATATGGGATATGGCTCGAGGAGTTGGGAGAGGGAGAGAGGAGATCTCAGAACGTTGAGGGCCATCAGGCAGTCGTGGTCTCCACTGAATAGATCCTGATTGGATCGGAGGATGATTGTTCGGAGGCCCTGAATGTCGGGGAAAGAGCTATGGCTGTCAACATCAACATCCGTGAGCCAGGGAAAATTTTTCAACTGTTCCAATTCGTCTTTCAATATTGTGGGACGGGACATCTCTGAGCAGTGTTCTTCGCGTTGATGAAAGACTGAACGCGATTAACCCTGCACTTTTTCTGCAACACGTGATATTCAGCCATCACCGAAAGTGAACGTGGTGAAAATTCGTCATCAACCGACCACTTGCGGGTTCTCTCGGATCATAGTTACGTACGCCGCGGAGCTATCTATAAAAATATTAATTATATAAATTTTTATAGTCAAAATAAAGTCGTAATCAAATCCTTGCTTATCGCATAAACAGGTGATGCGGTTAATATTCTGATGCTCGCAAGTGCTTGGATGGGTTTTTTTCCCATCCTCTTGTCAAAGTGAGTCTATTTCACGTAAAGCCCTGCTGAGGAGCCAATAACCCATAATCAGCGTGTCTCTTTCATGGTCTGATGGCTCCTGAAATGTGATCTCAGCGCTCCAAGTCTTGCAAAAATGAAAAAGCCTTTATTGATGGTAAATGATGTTGACAAGAGGATGGGAAGAACACACGCCGCACTGTATCTTGGTTGTATCTCGATCACATTATTTTGTTTACTGCAATACTCAGCTGGTTTGATTAAGAATTTATATCTACTGTAAATATTTATATAACTAATGTTTTTAGAAATAGTTCTGCAGCGTATGTATCGACTGAGAGAGCCTGCAAGAGGTCGAAGACAAAGTTGATGACGAATTTTCACCAAGTTCACTTTCGGTGATGGCCGAATATCACGTGTTGCGCTGGAGAGGAATAAATCGGGGGCGAATTTCAGACTCAAGCGGCCGGAGCCAGAACGAGTTTTCTAACATAATTTGCCACTTCGAACTTCGAGTACAGGTAGTCACTGCTGGCACCGGGTGCTGTTTCCCCCGGGAAAACCCATTTCTAGACACGTTTTGTGATTTCCAAAGGGTTTTTCCCACGGAAACACAAAAAGTGTTTCGGAAAGAAAAATCCGAGAAACATGTTATGTGTTTCTCATATGTTTCCCATAGATATTTTTTTTGTTTTTCGCAAGATTTATCTTTTCGAAACAGCCCGGAAACACAATATGTGTTTCTGGCCAGTTTCAAAAAGAAATATGGCATCGAAGAGATTGAATGGAGGGGAGGTGTACGCTAAGGAGCGGGTTGAGATGGAGGAAAGAGTTGGCGTTTGGTGTCGTCGTTTGCTGCCGTTGACATAACGAGGTGATGAAGACTTGAAGAATTGAGCCGAATGGAGGCCAGGTTTGCTTGTTAGGTCAAACCTGAACAAGCCAAGGAGAGTGTTTTTCCAGGAGATGGAACGATGAGGCATGGGCGCGGATAATATGGGGTGATAGTCTACCACCGGGAGTACGATATGTCGATCAGCGAGGGGACGAGGATTTGAAGAACAGAGAAAACAAGCAAGACTTGTTAGGTCAAACCTGAACAAGTCAAGGAGAGTGTTTTTCCAGGAGATGGAACGGAGTATCGCTCGTGAGGTGTATCATAGCTGTGAGAAGTGATACAGGCCAAGAGGTGAATGTTTGAACCTTAATATTTAGGCGGAAGCCTTGCTTCAGAGATGAGACGGACGCAGGGAAGAAAGATGGTTGACTCGTTAGGTCAAACCGAAACGAGTTAAGACGACGAAACAATGACGATGTGAAGGATGCATGGAGATGGCGGAGACGAGGCTGGCCTTGTTAGGTCAAACCTGAACAAATCGGTTTGGGGGAAGGTGGCTGGCGACGGTAGAGTAAAAACTGGCATCATAAACACAATGCAGAAAACGGTTGATCTGATCACCAATCCACGCACTAGGTCAAACCTGAGTGACAATGGTCGAGAGCTAAGGCGATGTGAGCGATTAAACCTGGAATGGGTGGGTAAACGACGGGTGGGATCAGAGTAAGAACAATGTACGAACCTAAAAGCTGGCATCATAAACACGATGCGGAAACGGTTGATTTGAGAGATAGTTGTAGGGAGTTAACGCGATTAAAACCTGGATTAGTTGGGTTAACGATGGGTAGTATCAGGGTAAGAACAATGTAAGAACCTAAGCTGGCATCGTAAAAATAATGCTGGAAACAGTCAATTTGATCACCAGTCCGCGCACTAGGTCAAACCTGAGTGACTGCGCAAGGTGTTGAGTGACTTGAGTGTTGAAACGTTGAAGTTGAACGTTGAATGAACGAGCGTTGTTTTTGTTTGTTTGTTTGTTTGACATCTCGTCCAAACAATGTCATCTCCAAGGCTCGCGTTCGACAGTACATATCCTCTTCGTCGTTTATCGTGGTCACTCGTGTTTGACACAGTGCCTACTTCGTTGTCCATCGTGGTCACTCGCATTTGACAGTATATATCCTCTTCGTCGTCCATCGTGGTCACTCGTGTTTGACACAGTGTCTACTTCGTTGTCCGTCGCATTTTACCTCTCTTCTCCGACTATCTCACCAGGTCACACAGTTTCCCGCGTTTGACACAGTAACTGTCTGTCTGCTGCCTCCAATCTTAACCTGATCAACAGGACTAATTTAAAACTATATCATCTAATCAAGTTCTCTGGACGCAACTCTCGACAACCACCTTCCACTGTCACTCAGGTTTGACCTAGTGCGTGGGTTGGTGATCAAAGCAATCGTTTCTCGCATTGACCCCGTTTTTTACTCTGATACTGTACTGCTCGTCGTTTGCCCCCCCTATTCCAGGTTTAATCGCTCAAATCGTCTCAACTCCCAACGGCTAACCTCCCCCATCATCACTCAGGTTTGACCTAGTGCGTGGGTTGGCGATCATTTCCAGCATCTTGTTTATTGCTCTTGGACCTATTCCAGGTTTAATCGCTCAAATCGCCTCTGCTGACTACCACCTCCCCCATCGTCACTCGGGAGCGAATAGTGGGTGACTTATCGAAGCGGTTGAATGAATGAGGTACATCATCATCCATGATCGCTCAAGTACTACAACTAATATTATAGGGATGGGGTTGGTTTTTTTTTAGCGGCTCAAAGGCTGGACTAACTATAGTCGATTCAAATGTGCGAGGCTATGAAGAAAGAACTGGAAGGGCTTGAACGATGAGCGAAATTGTTCCCCCTTGACTTCCAAAGTGACATTGCCGACATGAAGTCAAGTCACTCGATTATGATAATACATTCTGTATCTTGTTAGAATTACCAATGAGCATTGTGATGTTGTACGGAGAACCGGGAGTGCCGTGACCATTGCTGGATGTAATAACCTATGCTGGCAGTGGAACAAGTGCCGACATTTCTTCAAGGAAGACGAATTAGACGCTGCGTCACGAGCGACTACATGGTGAGTGAAGTGGAGATAATCGATGTTAAATAAACAAACGACATTAACCTCCAACACTGGATTGTTGGTGATCAAATCAACCGTTTTCCGCATCGTGTTTACGAAGCTTAGGTACCTACTTACATCGTTCTTATATTATTCTTACTAGCACACTGTAGACGAATAAAGGATATGAAATTTCGTCAAGACATATGATGATATATACAATTTAAAGGTCGCTTCCAGAAATGTAGGCCACAGCTGCCTTGTTCATTGCTCGTGTAAGTTTTGGTGCGGTTCTGGTGAGCCAAAGTTGGTGGCTATGCCGGAATGGATATCCGCCATCCGTTTCACAAACCAATTTTCGCACTCATAGGTCCACTCTCCATAATTATAGCCACTTAATACCCAGACATTGTGTTTCGGCCACCAAGATTTTTCAGTGAATTGTCCTTGAATATCTTTAGAAGACGTATTTGTACTCGGGGATGAAAGTACTTACCATACTGAGTTGGAATTTTATAAACACCACAAATGAGATCCAAGGCGGCCTCTGGCAGAGCATCGTCACAAAACTTCTCCTCACCACAGGAAAAGACCTCACAACACCCATCCAGTGCATCCTGAGAAGGACCGCAGAGAACTGCAGAGTCTGGTAACGATTGCCGAGCCAAACGCCATATAATGCCCCCCATTTGTAGGGCAGCTCGACATCAAGGAGCACGAAGAAATGAATCTCGCATCACTTCATATGCGACATAGTCTGCCAGATCAGGGGTGTAGTCAGAAAGGCGCATGGGTGGGCTGGGAATGGTGAAAGTAGGCGAAGAGACATCTATGTCCGGTTGCTTAAATTTTGCTAATGTCCGGAATGGTATTCCACGAGAAACCAAATCACCAGCAATGTCCACCGCATGTGGGCCTGAGGAGCGACGAAGACACTGTAGAGCAGATGAAGCATTAACTGCAACAACCCAGGAACAGTTGCAGGTAGGATGCAAATTCCGGGGTTGCAGGATATACAGAGTGCTGATACCAAGCTTTGTGTCCACAATGTGGATAAAAGATTCGACATCAGCTAATGGCTCCAGGCTGTCTGGACTTAAGTCCCAAAGGTCCGTTGGAATGTCTTCAAGTGGTGTCCGTGATTCAAGGAGCAAGGACAAGAAATACATGATAGGTGAGCGCTCACTCTTCTCACAAAGCAGATTGTGACCACCAACGGAGGAACAAACCAGGCCCCAAGAATTAAATCGATTGGTGAAAGACCAATCCACAGAAGAGGCAGAGGATCCAATGTATCCGAATCTATAGCGCAGCAGGTCGCCTAGGTCATCCGTTGACAGCTCCTCCTGAGGCGGAGGAACATATGAGTGTCCATCCAGAACATCTAATGTCGACTGTGGGACATCAATCGCTGAGCCAGACAGTTGCGGAGAAGGCTCTCTAATTGGCAAAGACGCAGGAGGATGTGAAGGTTGACTATCGTCAAGCGTTTCCATTTGTAGACTGGCTGACGACAGGGATAGATCACCTTCAGCATATCCAGGGGGATGAGGGAGGACTTGCCCAGGAGATTGAGGTGGCAAAGCACTGTGGGAGATGGCTGGACCTGTTTCCGTGGGGGTTGGGAGAGAATGTGACAAGGCGTCGGGAGGCAGGGGGCCAGGCATGGGAAAGTCAACCTCCGCTGACGCATCAGACGATGTATGACTCGGTGGCAGAGGCAAACTCTCAGTCTGGCCAAGGGAGTGGAGGACTCAGATGACTTGCGACAAGGGAATTGTGCAGGTGGCGGTAAGGAGGTTGAGGGATCGCCGATGATTGAAACATCGAGAGCAGACGAATGCTGCTCTGGCAGAGCCGGTTGACCATTATTGGTTGGCAGATGATCCAGCATGAGAGCATCAGGTTCCTCGGTGGCTTGGGTAGGAGGCAAAGGGGGGGGACTCGCATTCGAATCCTTGTCGCTGCCATCATCACGCTCATATCTGCTGCCCATCTCATCGTCTGCCTCAAACTCCGTGCACACATCGTACTCGTTCCAAAATGAGTCATATCTCAACTGGGCATTCTTATACCCTGGCCAGACGTGCCTAGCCTCTGCATGGGTAAGCTTCGTCCTCACCCGATAGCCACCTCTATCCTCCCAGTGCCAAACTGCTGGACCCTTCTTTCCTGGCTGGGGCCTTTTCACTTGGGCTCGCTCACGGTCGAGTCGATTGGATCGCTCATGAGAAGACTCTCTTGCCTTTTTTTTATCGGCCCGAATCTTCCAGCGAACGAAATACTCTCACCAGGTTTCTGTTGGCTATTGGGCTCAACCTTGAATGGTTTACGCTCTTGTAACACATGCTGTGTATTTGAGAGGGATGAACCTGACTGGTTTTCCAGGAGTGGACGATACCTTGTGGCCAGAGTGTGGTTGGTAGAAAGCAGCGGCGGAAGTCCCCAATAGAACCAGACCGGAATGTGGCATGATATCAAGCGTTGGACGAGGTGTTCAGGAGGACAGTAGGATACATGACATATCATTCCTACATGTGGAAGTGTAGAGGAGAAGTCGGTAATAAAGGAGTCCCTTATTCCATCGTACCATGAAGGATGTAATTTCTTGGTCTTGAGCATATGCCGCACCCAAAGAGCATTAGGCATGGAAGGCACGTCGTCATCTGGACTGCTGATGGCAATAGCATACGAAACATAGCCGATCAAGACGATGAATGATTCCAAGGCGAGGCTCAAGCATTTCCGTGCTTCTTGCGCAGTTTGATGAAACCTGGTAAACCCAAAGGTATCGGGTAAAGGTGGAAGGATGGCAGGGAGAGGGCGTTCCGGATACCTATCTTCAAACCAAGAAAGGAGAGTTGTACCAAGAATCAGTAGAGAGGATTGCAAGCTTAACCAGGAGCTCGAGTGCTTCTCAGGAAAACGCCACCCTTTCGTAGGATGACAATCTAGGGGAGTAGTTTCCACCTCGATTGCGAGACGATTGAGAGGATATTGGCGGAAGGTAGGGGATTTGGCGATGAAAGGGAGGTAGGGATACTTGGGTATTCCCCAGAATAATGTCGCGTATCCGGAGATGTTTTCAGGAAGCTGGATGAGGTTGGGATCCGACAAGGGCTCAGGGAGAGTGCTGGCTTTGGAGAGGTAAAGAGGTGACCGTTTAGAGCAGAAAGTGTATAGAAAGCTGTAAAGTGTGGCATTCTCAGTAAATTGGAGGAAGAAAAGATGAGGAAAATGTACCCATGATTTGTACTTGTCGGGAATGGTAGAGTGCACTAAAACTAAGAAGTGGCCGTTATACGATGCTCGTTCTGTCCGACAAACGTTGAACGCTGGTAACTCCTACGCGTCAAACGCGAGAAGTAGATTTGAAAGTGCGAGGGCGAGAAAGAAGGATATCTAGACACTGTGTCAAACACGAATGACTAGGCACGAGAAGGAGATTTGAAAGAGCGAGGGCGAGATAGAAGGAGATCTGGACACCCTCTCATTGTTTGGACGAGAAGTCAATTACGAACAAAACAAATAAAGTGGCAGTGGCTAATATTTGATCATATCTCATCACCTCCGATTACTTTACTCTTTCCCCTAACCCTTGGTGCTCGATGGATTTCCCAACTTGTTCGGGTTTGACCTAACAAGTCTTGGTCTTTATCTATTGTTCATGCCCTCATCTCCTCGCTAATCTTCTGGAAGACCCCATAGTATCTCACCATCTGCTCTATCGGGGGTTCATCAATCCTCTTGATTATTCACTTTTTTCCCTGCGCCCGCTGCCTCTCGCCCGCCCTATCCACAATAGGTTTCCCAACCTGTTCAGGTTTGACCTAACAGGTCTTGCTTGTTTTCTCTGTCCTTCAAGTCTCCTCGCTTATCGACACATCGTACTCCTGGTGGTAGGCTCAGGTTCTTACGTTCCTACCCTCACGCCACCCGCTGTTAACCCAACTTATTCCAGGTTTCAATCGCGTTAATCATCTTCCCCATTGTCACTCAGGTTTGACCTAGTGCGTGGATCGGTGATCAAATCAACCGCTTTTCTGCATCATGTTTATAATGCCAGTTCTTACTCTGATGCCACCCGCCACCTTCCCTCAAACAGACTTGTTCGGGCTTAATCTTTTCGGTTTGACCTAAGGAGTCAACCATATTTCTTCCCTGCGTCCCGTCCCATTTCTGACGCGAGTCTTCTGCCTGAATGCTCATCCCTTGGCCTCTTGGCCGTATCACTTTTCACAGCTATCAACTTCCTCCTTTATCTTGCCGAATGGTCAAGCGACACGCTGGAATATCACATGACTTTACAGATTTATCACCATTCGATATCCCTATGTACCCTCCGAAGTCGACTTGACCTAACAAGTCTTGCTCGTTTTCTCATTCTTCAAGCCTAATCGAAGCAAAAGGTTGCCTTCCGTTCCATCTCCTGGAAAACACTTCCCTTGACTTATTTTCAAGCCCTCATCTCCTCGCTAATCGAAACGTATCAACACTCCTGACGCTGCACTATTTCCCATATCATCCGTGCCCGCGCCTCATTTATGTCACTCACCCAGTCTCCCATGGCCATCTAGGCTTGATTTTTCCGCCACTCAACTCATTTTTAACCTGTTCAGGTTGACCTAACACGCAAGTCTAGCCTCCATTCGGCTCTATTCTTCAAGTCTTCATCGTCTCGTCATGTCCTAGTTAGTCTGACCGTCGTGGTCCATGCCTCCGATGCCGGTCTCATATCCTCTCATTCTGGTTTGACCAAATGAGCCCCTTCGACAGACGACTCGAATCTATCTCGTCCATACTAGGTCTTCGTTTGGTGATATTGTGCTCTTGGCTAGTACAAACGGCAGCAAACGAGCCGAGTCCGTGTTGTATCGCGCCCCAGCTTCCTTTGCCACATTCGCAATCGTTCACGCTCTCAACTGCCTTAGGTCAACCGCCTCGCTCAACCATACCGCCACCGCAGTTCCTATGCCGTTTGTCATACACCTGTACAAGTCTGTTCTTAGCTCACCAGGATCTGCCGCGGCTCGCGAGACCGCCCTCAACGAAGTCGTCTGGGCTATCAACCAGCTGCGGGGAACGATAGAGGAGGATTTTGGGATTCGTAACTGGGCTGCTGTGATATAGTAAGTTCTTTTTTCACTTCTAACCTCCTTTTATTGACTTTCTAATAGTCAAGGCCTCCACACATCGTTTGCAGGTGGCCCACGCCACTACACGGTGTTCGGTTTTGAAGAGCGGCAGGGTGTATTTTATCAATCGTGGTCAATGCACATAGGTGAGAACAGGTCCCTGACCTGCGTTCATAGCACCAGGCGGCGTCAGTAATTTTAAATGAAAGAGGACGACGTCTCATCTGGGTCACGTGAATGGTTGGACTCGCGAATGCCACACCTCGGGTTAGGGTTCTGCGTGCCGCAAACAAACGCTCATTCAAAGATTGAGGGCTTCATGTTTTATATACCTGCCTACAAGCTTTCTCTGGGTCTAAATTGTATAGTTTTTTCGTGTATATATTTTGGTGGGATTTATTTTTGGCTTGGTTGTGGAAGTTGATGCAGCGGGCGGGTTATATCGTGATAAATTATTTTGGTGTGGAAATTGAGGGAACATTCAAACTCGCTCTATTGATGCCATTGCCTCCCTTTTATAGAGAACCCCTCCCCAGATAAAACTGCAAACAAAAAACTTAACGAAGTTTTTTGACCCTTTTGTGTTGCGCTGCCACTGCGAGGGGACTAACAATTAAAATGAGAAAGATGGTAGTAACTTGCCAGGCGGAAATTGTGATATTTGGAAAAACTCGTTGAGAATAGGCAGTAGTTCAAAGGGACTATTTCAACAAAGGTCACCATATCTTCACTGCTGTCTTATTTTTGGGCTAGAAAGGCTATATTAACTTGTAATAGCCAATACCCAGCGAAGGTTAGCACCGCACAAGGTTTTTGAGCAACTGGAACCACCTGCATAAGTGTCTCCTTGCACTTACTGGACGGACTTCGGTAGAAGGTCCCATTAAAATATTTAATTCAGTTCGGAATTTTTGCGTCTGTGGCCAAATGTGCGTCTGAAAAAAATATGGCGTAAGGATACCTCAAGGGCTAAGCCACAAGACATCTTGGCCACACAAACGAAGGCCCTTGTTGAGTCACGCGTTCGCCAAATTCCCCAAATTTCAAAAGCCTTTTAAAACATCCCCTTTGACTGAAGTGCGCGAACTTTGATAATTATTCTCACCTATATCCAAATGCGTCCAATAGATTTTGCTGACATTACCATAGCTTCAGGTCACCCGCGGATAAAATTTTGTGACGGCGGCATCACGCATGCTATCTTGCCGCAAAGATTTTATCGAACCTCCAACATTTATGTCCCGCAAGTTCTCCCGCTCAGATTCCAAGGTATTGGTGGAAATACCATGGCATACACAAGTTGTAATGGGTCAGGAATCCTTGGAGGATACAGACATGGCGGTATGTTTTCAGTCCTTTGTCCATACGTAATCCTGCATTTAAGTCACCCATAGCAATTTGAAGAGAGCGTGACAAATGCTGAGAAAGAACTCCTGGGCACATCAAAAGATGTCGTTTCTGCCCGTCAATTCCTTCAAATCGCGGGGACAAGTCACTCTATTTCCACAAATGTCTCACCTGTCGACAAGGCTAAAGCAGTTGCCCGCATTTTGGGATACCGCATTTTAGACGTGTGCCAATGGGCAAAGTTGAATCGTCCTTCCCACGCGCAATTAGCCTCCATGTCCTCAAGCCAGCTGAGGGCTAGCAACCTGAGAAATCTGGTAGGTCTCTCTCTGGATGCCGGCTTTCGCACTCCTATCATTCAAGCGTCCAGGAGCTTCCAAAACTGTGCAACTGGCCTTCTGTCGTTGCTTCTGCATCAAATCTTTTCGCATCTGTGCAACCTCCTGTCATGCGTCCTAGTGCAACTGCGACGCCTACACAAATTATTTTTTGGCTCATTTGCGACAATCAAAAGGCCAAGAAATATCAGAAGATGATGCTCAACGTTGATCTCGCCGCCCTCCATCTCAGCATCCACTACGAGGTTTGTCAAAATCAATAAAGCTATTCCTTTTGGTTTGATTTCTTCCAGGGCTCCTACGACCTTACTGGTTCTTTATTAGATGACGCTAAGACACAGCAAGTCCCAAACGTTTCTCATTTAAATTAGATAAATCTCGTGTTAACCTGTTGCAGACTTGGCATAGACAAAATTTCTGCGGCAAAGCTTCCCTTGAACATGGCACTAACGGTCTCTCCATTGGTTCTCCTGATGGACAGAAAGCTGTGGCAGGCAAAGGTTAGCCAAGGGCTTCTGTTGGATGTAAGTTTTCCTTCGTCCCGTCTGCTCTGTCAAGCTCACTGGCAAAGGCTCTGCAAACCTTTGGGGGTGGAAAGCCTCCTCTCCTTCTCCAAGTTGAACACGAGCTATGGAGAGCACTCATCGACATCGCCAGGGGCCGGATGAGGACGTATCCTCGGATGAAGAATGCCTTGGAACACATTCAAAGCCTCCTGATTCAGCCGGGAGCTGAGCCTTTCCCGGCATGGTTTTCTGGTTAGCCGTGCTGTTTCTTTCAGTTATTCAGCCACTCTAAGTGTTTTTTTTCGGGAAAACCGACCACAGGCGATGACTACGGTGAAAATATTTTTTTCAGAGCCTCTGCGTAGCAAACTAATCAGGTTTATGCAGCATGCAGCCCTCCTCTTCCAACCCTTTGCTCAGGCGAATATTCATCGACGTCCATCTGCCAATTGACCCCTCCAAGGGATGATAATCGAGGCCTGCTGGCATCTCTTGATACCAACCCTGAACCAGTAGGCTCAGAGAGTGACGACCATGAGGAGGAGGAGGACCCGCAAAGCAACGGTATGGACGATGACGATCAATGCCTGCGGACATCGAATAGAAAAGGGAAACAACTAGCACCATCCAGCACTACTGCTAGAAAATACAGCCAACCGTCGCACCCAAAAAAGAGGCAGCGAAAGCAAGGGAAAAAAACCCCCCGCTCTGCTCCCAAGAAGGCTGAATCACTGCCTTCCATGCCTATTTTAGACCCTGCATATGCAAGGCCGCATTATGTGAACCCAGGAATTGTGGTGCGGGTTGTGCATCGCCTAAGTCAAGTGAGTCAGAGACTCCGTTGGAACAGTCTGATTGTAATTGGTTTGGATATAGCCGAGCTCACTTTCTCAGCTCCCTTGGATTGCTCAACCTCACAGCTTTCCAGTTCGTATTTTTCTTCTAGCGCCAACCCAAGCATATTGAACCAATCTATTCCACGATAGAAGATTTCCTTTCCATGGGAAATTGGGTTATGCGGGTACCTTGGACAGCCAAAGGTGTATTTGCCTGCCCTCCATGTGCGTTTCCTTCTCTATCCATCTTCTCACCGATAAATCTGTTCCCAGCTCCAAACCCAGCTGGATTCGCTGCATGAAATCACCACCTCCCCACAAGCAGACTTAGTCAACACTTTTGTTTACAGCAAGTTTGACGCTGCTGGAGGGGACGGGCGTGCCTCCCATATTGTCCTCGCTCAATGCCCCTTCCCAACAGCAACATTTGATCTATCCACGCTGGACGAGATCTTTGGAACTACTGCTCTACCTCTTATTGGTAAGCCTTTTTATGCCATAATACAACCTCTGTCTGGATCCATAACCGTCAATTGCTAGATGGCACCCGGAACAGCACTGATCCAGGGGGAAACTTAGGACGGGGGAGCATCCAAACGCTCTTGAGTAGCGCCAACTCCGCTGTGGGCAACAGTCTCTCAACGAAACCGGTCCCAACAGCTGCCTCAGATAGTTGGCTGCCCCCCAACCTCTCTACCGACATCAAGGCATGGAACGACACCATGCAGCAGTCTCACGCAAAGAAAGGTACTCCCTTTCCAAAACGCCACACTCGTTGGGCAGTTGCGGCAACAAAGGGCTTTTTCCACGACTGGGTTATTCAAGGGCAGGGTTTTACAACCTACCTAAATGTGATAGCAGGTGCCATTCTGGTATCTGTCGCAAGGCCCAAGATGGAAAGGCAGCTGGTAATATCGTTCGATCCCATCAGCTCCAACTCGGATATCTGGGAGTTCCAACAAGTTTTCCTGGAAACTGATTCCCAGATGTCTGTCCCATCAGTCCTTGTCCTTCTTTTTGCAGAAAATGGCTAATTATTTTGACACAGAATAATTCAACCCAACACCCCTTATCGAATCCTTGTGTTGGAAAATTCGATCTGTCAAGGAGGGGGCTTTTACCAAATCTCGACCATCATCCCATCGTGCGTTGGAGTCATGCAGACCCTCATCTACGGCAACTCTCATTGCGACCCGGGTCATTTCCAAGCCTCAAGGGTGCTGCTGGGAAGGATTCTGATCTATCTCCATCAAGAGATCTATGAAAGAAAAATATTTGACCGACAAGGCAAGTCGCCAATCTAAAAGATGCAAGTTTCTCATCAACCTTTCACCCATCAGTTGCCGAGATTGAGCTTGACCCGCATATTCCAAAAATCGACACGTTCGAAGGAGTTCTGCAAGTCCTGACAGTCTGTAACCATTTCCTGCTTTCTACCGCCCTCCATCCAGAGGCCTATACAGAGGATGGCATAGACCCCACCGAGCGCGTCTTCCTGATTCATATCAGGAAGAAATCAAAGGAGCTTACCGGGTATCTAGACGGCTGGCTTGAAATAAGAGATCATGAAGGCTGTGTTGTCCCTCTTTACGCCATTGAAAGGTCATATTCACTTCAGCAAGCGCATGCCCTTGAACTGTGCCTTAATCAGTCGCTTGCTTTGGGTCTTAAATCCTCCATCCAGGGCCTTACGCGACAGGCGCTGAGTGCTCGGTTGGCTAGATGCTTTGGAAAATCGGCTTTCGAAAGTGCAGAAAACCAACAAGCGATGGCTACTTCCTTTTACTTTTTGAGCCCTGATCTTCTTGTCAAGCGTCGCGAACAACCCGTCTTCCCACGGTGCGGTGAGTTGGGTGCTTCATAAACGAACCAATGCTCAAAAATTTCGTATAGAAAATGATGCAATTCGGGGGGATGACGAGGCTTGGATTCAAAGTGGGCAGCAGCTCCATAGCGGCTAGATTTTCTCTCTATTACATCGTTGAGCACTTGATTTATCAACAACAACCCTTGTACTTATTGCTAGAGTAATCTTGTCCCTTTCATATGCTCGTAAGGTATATCCTGATACGCAGAATCGTGTGAAAAGCGGCAAAAGCTCATGGAACGAGGTTTGTGCCGACTTAGGACCTTAGCGTATGTTATATAGTTGTTTTCCAGTCCTGCGTTTACGTCTGAATCATCTTATATTTTATTTTCTACGTTCAATGCTGCTTCGTTTATACCATGGCCTGTACCCACATCGTCTCAGATTGAACGTATTCTTTTGTTTTTCGCTACCCCGTTTTTAAAATATTTAATGAGAGCAACGAGTATTCGGTCGCGGTGCGTTATTTTCACCATTTCAGACGCCTGGTAATTATTATTTCAACGACGACGAATGCAATACTCCACTAACGACCACCTTGAATTTTGGCCCTCCAATGAATTTCAGCCGAAACCCCATGCTAAAGAGTATAGCAGGCGGATAACTCGATCGGCAAGAAGCCAAAACAAGTATCCCAAAAAATACAATTAGTGCTTCGAGTGCAGGTAATGCAGTTCTAACTCAGGACCAGCCTTGGTCAGCTCAGGATGAGCGCCAGATACGTGGATGGGCTCATCGCCAACCTCAAGAGAAGGAGGTGTTACTGATCCACTTACTCGCAAACGACACCGCCGACATCGTTCTCTCCGGGATGGCTCGTGGAAAGCATGATATGCTGGAGCCATTTCTGTCCAAAGAATCGAACCAAAGTAAGCTTACGTTTAAAAAATACTTGGTGGAATATCGTTTTTAAAGCTATTCTAGACGCGTGTACGCTGCTTGAACACCGCTGATATATTATAAGGCCCGTCTGTGCTCATATTTTGAGGAGACCAGCCCACGTTACCTCGAGATTTACGCGTCATATAACTTGTTCATGCAAATGGTTTTTATTAAATGTGGGGCTACATCTCGAGCCCCAGCTTCTATATACGAGACGCCAGATGAACCAAAGGTGTCGAGTCAATGACCAAACCTGGCGTGAAGCGGTCAGTAACAGTGAAGCCCTAAAGAAAAAATGTACCTACGCTTCTAAACCGAGCTTGGACACCTAGTCTTTGAGGTAGTACACCTATAACTTCATCATCCACCAGGTTCCCCTCTCACCGATAACCCCTTTCGGGCCTGGAGGCACAATCTCAGTCGCCTTAGGATTCGGTCGGTAGACCACAACTTTCCGACAGTTCTTGCAGCGGTGTTCGATTGAGTCTTGGAGAATCTTTGGCGCCCATGGCTTGAGAGCGTAGCACCCGGGGCATTGTTGAGGACAAGGGTTTCCAAACGGACGTAACCCGTTATGAGACCAGAAGATCTCCATCGCCGTAGCCTCTGTTGGTCCAGCTGTGTACTGGGAATCAGAGCAGAAGACGACCAGGTTGGTGTGTGCCCCTAAGCTCTGGTGGTCGTAGATGTAAGAATAAATACTTTGCTTCAAGTGGATGAAGCGGTTGACGGCATAGTCGAGAATGAATTTATTGGCGAACGAAGCTTGAAGATGGCGCTGAGTAAATGCCAGAATCTGACGGAAATACTTCCTGGTTATGCATAAAGTCAGTGAAAGTTGTCAATTAAATCTAGACACTAACTGTGTAGATAACTCCTGTAGAGCTTTGAACGGCTCTGGGTATCCTATAGCCGCCCCACACGCCACCAGGGCCAAGACGCTGTCCTTGCTCTTCTTGAGCTGGTCCCCAAAGCGCGTTTCGCGGAAAATCTGCCCAAAGACCTAGCCTCGTTATGGTCTTGGCGCTAAATACGGGGATGGAGCATAGTCTTACCTGGTCAGCAGCAGCTGATTATTGCTCGTTCGGTACCATATGCAGGTCGCCGCGTTCCGGACCAGAATGAGTGCACAAGAAGACGAAAAAACGTTGAAATCTAGATAGAATTTTGGGCAATGATCGTTGCAAATATTTGAGGTGGACGTTGACATACCTCTTTAGCTCGCCTTTCTCCAAACAGTCTGCCAGGCGATCCAGACGTTTGGAAAAGGACTGCGAGTCCTGGTCGGTTCCGAAATTGAAATCAATGTTGACATAGCACGCGTTCCCGCGAAGGTAGGGAACGATGTGTTCATATGCGACTTTCGGGGGACCATCGTCGGCTAACCCCTGCAACGTTATGGATATGATGGCGAGGGGTTCGGACGTACAGCGAGGGAAGGACTCTCGGGTGGAAGCCTGCCCATTATACTGTATAATTTCTTGATCGACCTTGAGCATTTAAGTAATTAGGAGGAAGATGGCAGCATGGGCAACCTTACGGCGTATGGGGCTCTATTTTGCCCACCCCTCTCCAGATACAAATGGCAGGAAGGGCATTTTATGGGAGAGCCCTTGTCCTTCGGAGGCTCAATACATCGACGGCAGATGACCCGAAGGCAAAAGTCGCAGCAGAAGCAAAGACCACCGTTTCGGCAGGCGGTGCACCACTGAAGAGTAGTCTGTCATTGAAAAAGGAGAGAAAAACAGCTACGTACCTCGTCGTGGTCCTTATCCATGTCGGCGCTTTCATTGACTGGGCCTCGAACTTGGATGTTAAGGACGTGTGTCGGCACATCAGGCCGTATTGTCACCGAAACTGAGTCGGTGATTGACCCAGCCTTGGAGCTTGGTCCACTGTCTTGTAGTTTCTTTGGGGTTTTTTTCTGCCTCAAGGGTTGGAACCGTTTGGTGAACTTTTGGAGGGTCATGCGCGGGGCAGGTGCTCCAGTGGATTTTTTCGCCGTTTGTTTGCTGCGTGCCATGGCCTGTATCGTGAAGGTTCGGGGATGTAGCGTATTTTCAAAACTGAGCGTAAACGTTCAGTTTTTAGAGGTCTTGGGGGTTTATTAAGCGATTAGATGGTGATGAAAGTAAAATAGAACAGCTGCGTAAACGCAAGCGATGGGAGTGGGCTGTATTTAGTAGATGGTATAGCAATTCTATTCGCAAAAACGAAAGTTTTCTGATGTTTGTTTGGTCACAACAACCAAATCCCAAAACGGAATGTTGAAAAAAAAATTGATGACGAACCTTGAAGCTTGACTTCCAACCACCACCAGGATCCATTGGCGTTTACGCCAATGGATGTCTCTTCCCTAAACGTTCAATGATCTATCGGTGTTTACGCCATAGAGGTTTCAATGTGCAAGAATTCCGGCTATCAGTTGGATAAGTTGGTGAAACCTTTCGCTGGTCTTATCTGTATCCCTGACGTTTTCCTTGCTACTCATAGTTCCTGCGCGCAGCTGCTTTATTTCTTGGCCTCTCTCTGTTTTGGTGAACCCGAAGTCAACGCCCGTGGCCTCGAACGCTTTGACTTTTTGGTTTATGCCAATGCAGCCACCGCTCCGCATGTGTGGGCTAGGTTCCTCGAATCCCGTTGACAGATACACTTGTACTGACCTCCCTATCTACACTGGGCACCTGTCACTTGACCGTGGCGCCAACTTTGGTTTTCGACCACAACCACGTCTGTTCGATGCGACGGACGTGGACTCAAAACCTTCGATGCGAGGTTTCGAGAGTGGGATGCCTCCTACCCACACCCACGTCTGTTCGATGCGACGGACGTGGGCTCAAAACCTTCGATGCGAGGTTTTCGAGAGTGGAATTGTGCCTGCCCGCAACCACGTCTGTTCTATGCGACGGACGTGGGCTTAAAACCTTCGATGCGAGGTTTCGAGAGCGGGATGCTTCCTTCCCACAGCCACGTCTGTTCGATGCGACGGACGTGGGCTCAAAACCTTCGATGCGAGGTTTTCGAGAGTGGAATTGTGCCTGCCCGCAACCACGTCTGTTCGATGCGACGGACGTGGGCTCAAAACCTTCAACGTGAGGTTTCGAGAGTGGGATGCCTCTACCCCCTTCCTTTCAAACCCTGAGCAGCCGCGTGTGCTGAACTTGCCAGGAATACTCGACCCTGGGAATACACTGGCGCTGCGACGCTCTCACCTCTGCTCACCGCACCTCCATTCTCTAAAGGCTCATTAGGGTAAATTAATCAGCCACCGTAAAACTGTTTTATCACCTATAAACGGCCAACGCGTTGTAAACATCGGTAGCCTGTCAGGTAAATAGATAACATGAGCTACTTTTGTCTATATACCTCTTCCAAATTTAGACATCCTGCCAGACTATACGCATCTGGAGGAGCAGTACCTGGATTTAATTTTTTCTTCATTCCACGTCGACTTTCTGGTGGATAGCGACAAGTGGCCGTTTTCGACATTGACTGAGGAACCCAGCCTGTTGTTCGCTTCGTAATTGTCAAGTAACAAATGAGAAAATGCCAACTTGCATGTTTTACCGGTACCGGGGGAGCTACGTGTGATCGTTTTGCCGCGGCGGAAAATAGGGTAAAGACTTGATCAACAGTGGTTTCACGGAATTTGTTACGGATCCAGCGAGAGCTGGTGTTACAGCCTCTTGCATACTTATTGGTTTGCACAGGAAAAGAGTTAAGGCTGATATGTGGTGGTTGTTCTCGGTGGCAGCGGCCGTGAATTGTTGCTCATGTAGTCGGTCTTATTAAATTCCAAATACCATCCAGCTTAATATTATTACCATTACCATTCAGTATTCAGTATTCAGCCCTTAGCCAACGGCGTCCCTCTCAGCTGTTTGATTCGTTGAGAGAATTAAACCGGTAACAACTAACGGTGTTACAGACTTGCTGATGGCTAGATTGTGAGGGGGAGTTCACGCAAGAGATGGGTATCCCGTGGCGTAGACGCCCAGCTATGAAGAAGTTAAAAACAGGCACGTTGAGTGCATATATTCGTCAGCAGGTTCAGCAGTTGGGCTATGGGTAGCTAAGCTGTCTACAGCTCAGAGAGGTGGCTGAGCATCTTTAAACCGTCCTTCCACCGTGTGCTCCGTGCATTTTCCCGCCTTTCCACATCCTCCTCTGAGGCCTTCTTAAGCCAGTCCGAATCCTTCATGAAGCCGTTGTCAACCCAGCGAAAAAGGCCGCTTGCAGAATATTGCGCGATCGAGTACCGCGTTTCGCCACTGCTAATGGGGACGTTTGAATGCCGAACCATGGCGGATGGGATGGTAATGGATGAGCCTGGAGGAAACTGAACGACCAGTCTAAGATCCCAGAGGACCAGGTGCCCACCTTTCTCTGGGTCGAAATCTCCAAGTGAAGAAATAGAGCACCAACCCCACGAGAGGTTAGCCCAGTCTCTATGTGGAAGAGAAACCGTCCTAGGACCAAAGTTGATTGTGATAGAGGCGAATGCCGTCCCCTCGTAGTTGCGCCTGATTTTACTTGGGCACCAGTCTACAAGCTTATCGATTGTCTCCACGAAATACGCATGCAGCCTGGGGGCGAAAGCTTTGAAAAAGCCTGCCGGTGCTGTCAGCTGAGAAATGCGGCCACAAAGATGCCCTTACTGTTTGACAGGCCTGCAATGCGCCGGATGGAAGGGTGCTGGAGGAGGTCTTCGAGGATTGACGCATTGTGCTTGCCATTTGTCAGCATTCCAGGGGACTAAGGCTGCTCGTTAGTTAAGTACGAAGGCAGCAAGGCTAGAGTAGCACTTACAACCTGACCTCCGCCATGAGATATCCCAACGGCCAGAGCCAAGAATCTGCCACGGCGGTGGTCTTTGTGTTGCCTGGGAACCGTAAGCCTCCCCCGTGCCTCCTCAATGGCTGCTGCCGCTGACCGGCAAGCTTCCTCCCAACCTTCGTCATTTGGCATAGCACCCAGGACGCCAATAACAGCGCCATCGGCGTCAACAATTGGGCGGCTTTCTCTTGTGTTAGAGGCGTCAGGCCGTTGTAGCTGAAAAAAAAGACAAAATAAAGCCTACCTTCCATCCCAAGCAACAACCCTCATATCAAATTTGGAGACAAGCTCTTCCAAAGAATATTCCCTTTTGCAGCAATCGGTGTCGGTTTGAGCTTTCCAGGCAGGGCTCGATGGGACGAACTCCTCCTGGTAGCTGGTTGGCAAAGGAAGGCCCTGTGCCGTAGAGCGCAGCCTCTTCTTCAGGGCAACGGCTTTCAGCGTCGTCTGTTGGGCCACCTGTGCCTCCAGCCTCTTGGCAGCTCGTTTCTCCCGGTACTTCAGGCGGAGCCGCTCCTGCCTCGTCAGTCGAGGAGCCTGGAAGCCGGGGTTTGGGGAGGCAGGCTGGCGGCCCTCGGATCCCTCAGCTTCTGAAGCTGGCTTGTGTTCCTGGTCTGAAGCTGGCTCGCATTCGTGATCTGAGCCAAGGTCCTCTGTTTGGTGAAGTTCAAGGCCCTGGATCGCGTGGCGTGCTCGAAAAGCTACGTGGGTTGGAACCGGATCTCCAAGGATAAGCGGTGAGAAGGACGCGCCAGAGCGGGTCGTCCTGCCTAAAAGGGAGGGGCTGTTGGTCAGCAAATGGGTGCATGGAGGTGGAAAGCCCAGAGAGGGGGAAGGCGTCAAGCTCCCCACCGCTGCTTTGAGGGGAAGCCTGCGCAGCTGGCATACAGGCGAAGAACCCCAAGGTCGGGGTTTCGCAGCACCTGCAGCCAGGCGCGTGTATGGGCGTGCCTACGCCAGCATACAGGCGAAGAATCCCCAAGGTCGGGGTTTCGCAGCACCTGCAGCTTGGCAGGGTGTAGCCCAAAGCCCCCGAGGCAGGGAGGCTGGGAGACGCGACAGGGGGAGTTTGGACGCGTTTGGACGCGTTTGAGGCAAAGAATCACTTGCCTGCCATAGGTTCGCTGCCACTGCAAAAGGAACGGGTCGAGAGATGAGGAGTTTACTGCCAAAAACCGGTCGCAAGGTGCTTGAGTCGTAGCGCACGGAGAGCTGAGAAAACGAAGACTTCAGTGCTACGTGTTGGGAGTAAACTCGCAACAGCAGGGATCCAAGCGAGTATTGCGAGTAAACTCACAATACCAATACACGTTGTGGTAGGAGAACGAGGCTAGAAAATATTGCTTGAGATCGGGACGTAAATAATCCAAAGTCAACAGATAACAACACTCAAGGCACGTGATTCTATCGTACGCGTCTAACACGTGATGAACCCCCGATGGGTCATCGGCCTTGCTTTCAATGCACGTAGTTTACTCCTGCGCTTCCTTGAGCCTTTCAACGTACGGAGTTCTCTCCTACGTTTAGTGCCCTTCTGGTCTCGCTCTTCAATGCAAGGCGCCTAGACTCACGAACTACACCTCTCCCACCCTCCCTAAGGCTCGGCGAACCTCCGGTATCTGACGCGCCGCAAGGAGCTTACTCCTGCATTTTCCATCGCCTTATGCAGAGCTTCTTCGTGGCGTCCACTTTCACCTATATAGGTCGGCCTACCTTTGATGTTCGACGAGCCTGGGCTCCCCCACGTGGAACTGTCAACAGCAGGCCTCATTGCGCCTGGCGGTGGTTATTTTTGCGTTGCACAAGGTTCACTTGGCAACTGGGAGGCTCGACTAGCCTCGCCATGCATACTGATGCTTTGTAGACGATGCACTTTTGAAGAAGGCACGCTTGCGAGGCTCGATGGGCCTCGCCATGCTTACCTTTGTTTTGTAGACGGCGCACTTGGCAATTGCGAGGTTCGACGAACCTCGCCACCCTTACTGCTGCTTTTCAGATGGTGCAGTTGGAGTTGCGATGCTCGACAAGCCTCGCCATACTTACTGGTGCTTTTAAGACGGTGCACTTGGCAGCTGCGAGGCTCGACGACCCTCACCACACCTACTGATGTTTTGAAGACGGTGCACTTGCGAGGCTCGACGAGCCTCGCCATGTTTGCTGTTGTTTTGTAGACAGCGCGCTTGGCCACTGGCAGGCTCGACAAGCCTCGCCCAATGCTTTATCGGCGTTTACGCCATCGAGTCTTCAACGCGCAAGAATCTCAGGCTATCGATCGGATAAGTTGGTGAGAGACCTCGCTGGCCTTATTAGACCCTCGGCGCGCCATTATACCCCCCTCCTTCAGTTTTATCCCGGACGTTTAGTTTTTACTCATATTTCGTGCGTGTAAATAGCCGTCTAGGTGAGTCTGAATCTGAAGTCAATGTTGGTGACGCCGAACGCCATTTGTTGACTTTTCAACACCATGGAGTCATCGCGCGTTGCCCTCCGTATGTTTTTCCCAGGGTTCGTCGAACCCCGTTGACAGATGCACTTGTACTGACCGCCCTATCTATGCTAGGCACCTGTAACTTGACCGTGACGCCAGCTTTTGTTTTCGACCACAGCCACGCCCGTTCGATGGCTCAAACCTTCGATGCCAGGTTTCGAGTGCGGTTCGGGCCCTACCCTCAACCATTTCTGTTCGATGCGACAGACGTTGGCCCCAGGTCTTCGATGCGAGGTCAGGGTGTGGTATCGACTTCCTGTTTGCCCCCCCATTCACAACCACGTCTGTTCGATTGGACAGACGTGGGCCCAAAACCTTCAATGCAAGGTTTCGAGTGTGGATTGGTCCTACCCACAACCACGTCTGTTCTATGCGACAGCCTTGGACTCAAACCTTCGCTGCGAGGTTTTGAGTGTGGATTGGTCCTACCCACAACCACGCCTGCCGTGGCGTGTCCATCTCCCTCCTTCCTTTCCACACGCTCTGAGCAGCTGTGCACGCTGAACTTGCCAGGGATACTCTATCCCGGGAATACGCTGGCGCTGTGACGCTCTCACCTGCTCAGCGTGCCCCACAATTCTCGAACAATTCGTTAGAGTTAAGTCGACATTCGCCATGAAAGCGCCGTAGCCATTTTATAATCGATTAACGCGGTGTAAATATCTAGGCAAATAGGCATCCTTTAACCCAACCTTCTTATTGCACATTGGTAGCCTTTTATGGCGAATGTCGACTTAACTCTAACGAATTTTTAGAGAATTGGGGGGCACGCTGAGCTGGTGAGCGTCACAGCGCCAGCGTATTCCCGGGATCGAGTATCCCTGGCAAGTTCAGCCCGCACAGCTTCTCTGAGTGTTTGGAAAGGAAGGAGGGAGATGGACACGCCACGGCAGGCGCGGTTGTGGGTAGGACCAATCCACACTCCTTTGTAGCTTTGTCCACTTACCCGTTCTAAACGTCAACATCCTGCAGACTATACGCGTCTGGAGGAGGGTAAGCAGTAGTTGTTGCACTGCTACCTCAGTTCTACTTCGGGTTTTGCAGCCCCCTTTCTTCATATTCTCAGACGATCCATATCTATATACGTTGGGTGCAAAGTCCTTGTCCGGCACGCGGAAGACTGCCGAAAATAAATGAAAATTAGGACTAAGCATTTTATAAGCGAAATAAAAGTGTTAAATAAATGAAATGATAGCTAATTGTCTGCGCTAGATTTGTAAAACGCTGAGCAACGCATCTGCACGTGCGGGGCTCGTCGAACCCCACTCATATCTGGCACCGCTAACCCAAATACCCAGCTAATACAGACTTTCTTGCTTACTTACAAGAGGGGGGTTAGGCTGATGCGTTCTGCGAGGGTATTCGTCAAACCCCACCCTTCTCAGGCAGTGCTAATACGACGTGTCAGGGGCTCGTCGAACCCCACTCATCTCAGGAACCGGACTACCAAGCATAAAAGTATATTTTCTAAACGGCATGTTACACGCAATACAAAAAAGATGGCCAGAGAAGTAGAAGAGAAAAGAGCAATAAAATGAGATGGGCGATCAAGACGGCACAGCGATGAACCCTAATTCAGAATTAATAAAAAGAGTATCAGTGGCAGAGCGTTGCCCACCTCTGCTAGCTGGTGAGGGCGTATAAAAAAACCGGGTTTTCTCATCGCTGACCTTGAGCCCTATGGGTGAATTAAGTTTGTCAATTAATGGTTTTCAAGACGCCAGAATAAAGGTGCGTACGAGACGTGGAGGTCAATCACACTCTCTGCCAGCCGCTGGTTCGCATTTACCAGCCGTCGGGTGTGGGTGTTATACCGCCTCAGGCTCGACTTCCAGTCCTTGGAGTTGTAGAGCTTAGCCCTGCCATTTGCGATTTCTTGGAGCCGGCTCTGATACCACGTCTCAGCGTCAGCCGACCACTGCTCCGTAAACCCACTTGTGCACCAAACCCCGTATTTCGGCCACCAAGAGAGATGCTGGTGGACGTTAGGATCGGTCTCAGTCTCGACGTAGTACACGCCGGAAATTACATCAAGCATATAGTCGGAAAGGTTGTCATCGACAAGCTTGACCTGACCAGTGGCCCCAACCTGCAAGCTGGTGGAGGGATCGGGGCCAGAAAGGACGTCTGAAACGTCAACTATGTCCCGCGCCAACCTAGCGATCAGACCACCCTTGAGAAGAGCAGCGCGTCCCAAGTGGCTTCGGAAAATGTCGTTCCTAGCTGCGACATACGCGCTGTAGTCGTCAGAACGAGGCTGGTAGAGTGGGGGCCGTAAGCCCAATCCCTTGGATCTATAGCGTCCTTCAACACGATTGGGTGTGGGGTCGGGTAGGCCGGTGTTGAATGGGATGCCCCGAGAAATGAGCTCCCGCACTATGGTATCCAGCGCCGTCCAGCGGTTGCGATAAATCTGCAAAACAGTGGTTGGATCGTGCAGGCAGATTACCCAATGTGCTTGGACGGTAGTGGTGGAGGATATGACGTATAGCCGTGCGCCAGGATCATCATAGCGAGCACCCAAGGAAAGGCGAAGGCTGGTGCTTTCCAGCCGTAGGTTGTGGAGATCCCATGCCGGAGGAAGGTTGTGCAGCCGAACGTGCTGGTTGGTCAGAACGTTGCAGAAGTTTTCGATGGCCGGTGCAAGGCAGGCATGGTGGGAAGCGGATTCGAAGAGGAGATGGCGCTTAGCTACAGCAACATCAGCAACCTGTTGGCCGTGTAGATTGGGCGTCCAGGACGGGCGACGATGAACGTCATAGCCATATCGGTCTTTGAGGTGCTCAACAATGTCGAAGGTAAGGACGGTGGGTTGTGTAGATGGTTCCAACGAAGCCAGCTCATCCATCTGGCCGGAGTGCTGAGCGGTATATTGGTCAGACGGAGCCTTCAACGTGGTTGGGGCGTTGTCAAAGGCGTCAAGCTCGTCGTCATATTGCTGGATGTCGACAAGGTCGTACGCTGTCAACTCATCAGAGAAGGGAGGGATTGGGGGGCAGAGATCCCACTCGTTGATATGGCTATTATAGACGCGTCGACTAGCTGGGTAGTCGTTCCAGATGGCCGGAACCTCCGAGCGGTTAACCTTGGCACGCAGATAGAACCCTCGTGCCTCTTCCCATTGAAAGACAGTGCAGGATTTAGAGTAGCCTTTCTCTGTGGCACTGACCTCGCGGCTCTCTCTGGCCTGTCTTTCAGGCAGCGTCTCCGACTGCATGCGTTTCATTTTTCCTTCCGCTAGGCGAGGCAGGAATTCAGCCAGCGTCTCACCCCGGCGCTGACGAGAGCCAGGCGGGGGTTGGGGAGGCTCAGCAGATGGAGGGGGATACGTGGGTTTAGGCGGGCCGACAGACTGAGCTGGATGAAAGGTTCTTGGATTGGCAGGAGGTGAGTTGGAGGTCGAAGGTTCAGCGGAAGGGACAGGAGGCAGGATCGGGAAGTCAGAGTCGACGAAAGGTGCGTGAAGCCGCAATTTCTGGGTTTCTTCAAAGCGAGACCGTGCCTTGTGGATGGTGTCGGTGGGGGGAAAGAATTCCTTGATAAAGTCGTAACGCAGCCTTGATATGCAAAGCTCCTTGTCGAAGACCTCTGGCCCCCATGCCACCCAAACTTGAACACCAGCCCGAACGAAGTTGGCCAGCCAAGGACCCCAGACCGTTGTATATGGGTTGATGAAGCATCCAGGACGAACACCGATGGAGACCTTGCATACGAATGTTTGAGCAAAGCGATCCAGCCATGAGCGGTTGACCGGGTCGTGGATACGGTTCGCCAGGTTCGAAAACGCTGATTTGAATGGGTCTCCTCGGCAGCTACCAGGGTGAGTGCAGAGGGAAAGGATGAAGGAGACGACAGCGCAGAGGGAATGGAATGCATCCCGTGACATGATCGCTGAGCGAAGGACGATCTGGGGAGATCTGTGGGTTCGCCTATAGCCATATTCGTGTGGGTTGCGAGGCCAAGTAATGGGAGGTATCCGGCTGGCACGAGGATGGGTTCCCAAGCTATGGTCGGCAACATCCAGCAGCGCATTTTCCAGGCGACTCCATTCACCGATTATAGAATCCGGCAGAGAAAACGTGTTTGGTCCGACCTGGATGGTTTTCTCCATGATCTGAGGGGCTGTGTAGTCCAGTCGATCGAATATTGGAGCGCTGAAGACGGCGTTGTTGGCATAAAATGCCTGCCAGATCTCTGCATCGTCGAAGTAAGCCGGCTGGCGTCGTGACAGCCTCCCCTCTAGGCTGGGCAAGGGGCAGTCGTTCAATGAAACAACCAACCCTGCGGTGTCGTGCCACAGGGCCCTGCGTTGGATCGTAGCCAGTGGTTGAAAATGCGGATCAGCTATAATTATATTAGAGAGCATAAGGGTTGACCAAATCATTTAAGACTCACAGGACGTCATGGCTATGCTTAGAGGTATCTGAGTAGGAAGGTGATAAACGAAAGTCTGATGAAACGTCGAGCTCTGAATTGAGATGGCGCAAATGAAAAGAATTGGGTAAACTTGCCCAGTGCAAAAAGGGGTACGGAAATGCGGCGCGATCCTGAGACGATGGTGCAAGGGGTATGGGATGTTTCCGAAGCTCAGCGTAAACGCTGAGTTTCGTATGGAATATTTGAATAAGAGGCTCTGCGTAAACGCAAGAGTCCCCGGAGGTACCAAGTTCGCCACTGGCTGGTGGCGGTAGTAAAAAAGAAAGAAGTGATTTTATTTGTGCGAGACAAACAAACCAATTTGTCAGCGTAAAAATGTCGATTTTGTTGGAGCCCAACATGCTCGTACACTGCTGCCAGGCGCCGGGTGGTGTTTCCCCCGGAAAAACCCATTAAGAGACACGTTTTGTGATTTCCAAAGGGTTTTTCCCACGGAAACACAAAAAGTGTTTCTGAAAGAAAAATCCGAGAAACACATAATGTGTTTCTCAGATGTTTCCCATAATTAATATTTTTGTTTTTCTCATGATTTATCTTTTCGAAAGAGCCTGGAAACACAATATGGGTTTCCAGCCTGTTTGAAAAAGAAATATTTTACATTTTCCTTTGTGTGTTTCCAAAGAGTACTGTTTTTGTGTTACTATTGATATTTCTTATAAGTAAAAATTTCTTTTATCTCGTAGATACACCCATAGAAACATGTAAAGTGTCTCAGTGAGAAAAATTTGTTAAAATATTTTTTTCGTGTTTCCATCGGAAAAACCCAAAGAAACACACATCACCTCGCTCATCGACAAGATGAGCGAGCGCTCAGAGACTTGCTCAGCGGCGTACCAAGCGACTTTCAGGGCGACTCTTAAAACACCCACCATCAATTACCAGAATTCACGTTGACGATGCTTCGGCGGGTAGACCATCGAGCGAAGAACAGAGTGTTGTAGGATTTGTACCTTCAGTGAAAGGGTTCAGCTGTAGTTTAGTAGTCATGGATGACTTCATATGCATTAAATCATAGTTCCCACCCAGGAGCTAACAGCTGCTAGAAAAACGTAGAAGTAGATGTTGAACGAACGTTCCTGCGTCAAACGCGAAGAATAGGGAAGGTGCTGCAGGAAACATTTTTATGATAAGTGTGCGACAAGACCGAGGGTTGGAGCCAGGTGGGGCAGAACAGGGGAGGGGGTAGCCAGAGGAATCCACGCACTAGGTCAAACCTAAGTGACTGTGGATGCAATATATAATATATGCACGGTTAATTTTGCAGTACGTATGAATAAAATATATAACAAATATCATCGCCCACTGAAGTCGTCACTGCCGGAAGCGATCCACGACTCGCCAAGAGACCCGTCTCAAAAAAAAACCTTCAGCCCTTGAGAAAAATATGAGTACATGATCGTAGTAAGAAAAAACAACGTACAAATATGCGCGTAATGTTGTACGGCCAAGAGATACGCCGTCGGGTGCTACGACGCCAGGACAGGGACCTGTTCTCGTCTATGTGCATTGACCATAATTGGTACAATGCACCCTGGCGTTCTTGAAAACCAAAAACCGTATAGTGGCGTGGGCCACCTGTAAACGACGAGTGGAGACCTTGACTTTGGAAAATTTTAAATAAATGAGTTTAAAAGGGGAAAAAAAAACTTACTATACGACTACAGCCCAGCTACGAGTCCCAAACTCCTCCTCAATCGCTCCCCGCAGTCGATTGATAGCCCAAACGCTTCGTTAAGGGCAGCCTCGCGAGCTGTGGCACATCTTGGTGAGCTGAGGATGTGGCTGTAGAAGTATATGGCGAACGCCATAGTAGCAACGGTTGAGCTGATGGCAGTTGTGGTTGACGGCGAATGATAATGGAAGCTGAGGCGGGACGACGATGCAGACTCGGCCAAACAACTGAACACGATGTAGACGGGAAATAGTCGATTTGATCGCCAATCCACGCACTAGGTCAAACCTGAGTGACACTGGAGAGGCAGTTGTAGTTGTCGGACCAACAGTCGTTCTGTCGAACAGAAACGAACTGAGAGATCAGAGAAGTGGTACATCGCAAGAGGTAGGAACACAGTCCATGCGTCAAATGCGAGGAATATTATTTACGATGGGCGGGCGACGAGGTCAAGAGAGCATCAATTCCGCAGGAGTGAAGGTTGTCCGTCTTTTGGGCCTCCTGGCTTCGCATTTGTCTTCCGCAACGAACGCTCACAACTCTTTCTACCTTGTGGAAAGGTTACGAGGCAAACAACACGATGATTCATACCTAAGGGGGTATGATGACCTATTGGATAAATCAGAACTCTCTTGGTTAGACCAATGGCGGAAATTCAAGGGAGACGGGGTTGCTTTGCGGATAGTTGACGGTCCTAATGAAAAGGATCGCAGGCTTTGGCGTCACGTATTTCCCGCCTTTCTTCAGAGCTGCGTCAAGCATTCAGGAGCTGCTCTGAGTGTATTTCGGGAGAGCATTGTTGTAGTTGTATCTCGGTATCACCCTTCGATATCTCAGGTTTGAGCACTAGCATGCCTCCGGGCCTTGCCGCCACACGCAATGCGCAGGAGAGAGATGGGTCCAAACTAGTCATCGATAACAGATCTCTCATCGATCAATGGCGAAGATTCTATGTGCCACAGCATCTTACCAGACACATCTCGTCCGGCTTATACACAACTCGGTCGTGAACATACGCGTGGCCCGTCGGACGTCAGTTTCGAGCGAGAACGATTATCGGCAACGCGTGGCTTATTCAGATATCTCACACCCTTCCTTGACTCTGAGTATGTTTTGTTCCAGGATGTGGCCGTGCTCTGCATTAGTTCCTTGCCAGCGAATGCATATCCTCAACTTCTCGAAGATCTCAGTCTATTTGCTGGTCGGCAGTTTTATGATGACCCGAGATCCAAGATAGTAGCAACTCCCGGTCTTGAGCAAAATATTGGATTATTGGCCTCCCGTCAGGTTTACGACGACGGACGATCACGGTCGGGCAGCTCTGTCTTGCTCTCTGAACGTAATCGACGTCAGGAGCGACTGCACTCTGCTGTTGCGTGCATATACTGTATCACGGCTCATCTGCTGGAACATCAAAGGTCATCTGGTCGCCAGGTAGCCCTTTCAAATATTCTCAAATTTGTCCGCAATACCCAGGCCTTGTTGAGTGCCCCTGATATGCGAGACAATCATTCGCTTCATAATTTGCGCCAGTATTTCTTGTTGAATGAGCGTTCCTGAGAAGAACAGGGTGTAGGGAAAGGGAGGCGTAAATTTGAATACGATCTCTGGCATCGAAGAGATTGGATGGCGAAGAGATTATATGGAGGGGAGGTGTATGCTAAGGAGCGGGTTGAGATGGATGAAAGAGTCGGCGTTTGGTGTCGTTGTTTGCTGCCGTTTATGTTAGCCAAGGGTACAATATCACCAAACGAAGACTTTGTATGGACGGGGTAGATTCGGTTCAGAAAAGTAAATGAGTGGAAGTCGTCTGTCGAAGGAGCTCATTTGGTCAAATCAAAATGAGAGGATATGAGGCTGGCATCGGAGGCATGGACCACGACGGTCAGACTAGCTAGGACATAACGAGACGATGAAGACTTAGGAATAGAGTCAAGCGAGACTTGTTAGGTCAAACCTGAACAAGTCGGTTTGAGGGAAGGTGGGTTGGGTTAACACCAGAGCAAAAACTGGCATTATAAACATGATACGGAAAACGGTTGATCTGATCACCAACCCACGCACTAGGTCTAACCTGAGTGACAGTGGTCGAGAGTTAAGGTGATGTGAGTGATGAAACCTGGAATGGGTGGGTAAACGACGGGTGGCATCAGAGTAAGAACAATGTGCGAATCTAAAAGCTGGCATCATAAACACCAACCTGAACAAGTTGGGAAACCTATTGTGAATAGGGCGGACGAGATGAAGCGGGCGCAAGACATAGGGAAAAAGAGTGAATAATCAAGAGAATTGATGAACCCCGGATGGAGCAGACGTTGAGATACTATGGGGTCTTCCAGAAGGTTAGAGGCCTGAGGAAACGAGTAGGGCTTGTTATGTCAAACCTGAACAAGGTACAGTTTCAGAGTAAGATGTAACAGCAATAAACAAGATACTAGAAACAATCGCCAACCCACGCACTAGGTCAAACCTGAGTGACGGTGGGGAGGTGGTTGGAGACGATTTGAGCGATTGAACCTGGAATAGGTGGGCAAACGACGAGCAGTGCAATATGAGATTAAGGTGTAAGAGCAATGAACAAGTTGCTAGAACTCGCCAACCCAGGCACTAGGTCAAACCTGAGTGACAGTGGAGGTGAGCGTGGTGAGTGTGTGGTGAGGTTGAGGTGAGGGTGAGCAGGAGATCACGCTGTTATTATTTAATTTATCGTCAAATAATAAACAAACAAACGATCGTCAGGTTTGAACTCAGCTCACCTCCACTGTCACTCAGGTTTGACCTAGTGCCTGGGTTGGCGATCGTTTCTAGCATCTTGTTTATTGCCAGCTCAGGTTCTTCAACCTTACTCTGAGACCGCCCATCGTTTACCCACCTATTCCGTGTTTAATCGCCTACCACCGCCCCCACTGTCACTCAGGTTTAAATTTGACCTAGTGCGTGGGTTGACAATCGTTTCTCGTATCTTGCCTATTGGCCCCGTTCTTCGTGTTCGACGTCATTCATCGATAATTTCTACGTTTCCCTTACATGTTCCCCCTCTCTTCTCCAACTATCTCGTTTGACGCAGTCACTGTCCGCCTGCTTCCTCCAATCACCCTCTCCGACCTCTCTTAGTTCGTTAGTTCGTTCCTTTCTGTTGAACAGAATGATTGTCCTTCACCGAATTTACTTCTATCGGATGTTACGTCTTTATTTAGCTACGCAACGCTTTGTAGCCCTCCTTCCATTATTACGTGCTGCTAAGGTTGAAACCTGGTGTACAGTTAAACGCTCAGAGACTCGCTCAGCAGTGTACAGAGCAACCTTCACCATAACTATGCGTGGGCTCTGATCAAATCAACCGTTTCTTGCATCTTGCTTATTGACTCCGTTCTTCGCGTTTGACATCATTCATCGACAATTTCTACGTTTCCCTACATGTTCCACCTCTCTTCTTCGACTACCCAAGCCATGCAGTTTCCCACGTTTGACGCAGTAACTGTCTGCCTGCTTCCTCCGAAACCCCTCCAACCCCTCTTGGTTCGTTCCTTTCTGTTGGACAGAACGATCGTCAAGGAGTTAATCGCGTTCCCCATTTCATTCCCCATCACTTGGGTGTCTGGACGCGATAATGGTGACCTTTGTTCATCGCGTCATTGTGCCAACACCAATTCCTTTGTCATTTTTGACAAAGGAACTCAAGCCAATCAAGATCCGAATCATACGCCACCCATCATCCTTTTACATTTCGTTAGACTTAACCAGTTCACCCATGCCAAAGTCTTCAGGAAAGAGGGCTAGGATAACTGAGGCTTTCAAGCCGAAGCAAGAGTCTCCTGGGCTATCCAATACGTAGATAGAAGAAATCACTCGATACTTCAAACTACGGCACGCCAACGCTCTCCAGACGCACAGAGGCATTCAATTGCCGAGGGCTACCAGTTTGATTTGATCAGCGATGAGGAATCAAGCTACTAAGTTGATATTGACCAGGTATGACTTATATGAGTTGCATGAATTGACAATAACTGTCTTTTTCTGCAGGTACACGAATTACAACAGCGACTCTCAGCGTCCGAAAGAAACCTTTAGGAATTGAGGAGCGATCATTGCCGATGTGAAGTCAAGTCACTAGATTATGATAATACATTCTGTAATTTGCAAATAGTAGCTACATCATTTTGTCCTGCTTGTTTTGACCTCAGTTACAGTCATCACCCGGTCAGTGAGTCAGTGACAAATGGTTCCCTCGCCGTAATTCATTACTTTTTCCTTCGGACATTTTATATTCTTTTGTATACAGTCCATTGCACAAACCTACCACTTTTGTATTGGAGCTGAAGCGGTTGAAGAAGGCCTAGAGCCACGTTTGCGCTTTCGACTTTCTGACGGAGTCTCGACACTGGAAGCTGTGGAGTACGTCCTTTGCGTCAGTTATTGCTTGGTCCTACTCCATTCGGGTACAAGGTAAGGGTCTTTCTCTGCGGACGTAGTGCACAACTGAAATAAATTCAGTTTCAATTGAAGGGAACTCGTATCCAAAATGGAATGGCATTCCTTGAACCAGCCACAGTCATCTTACTCGGATGCATCAGGTAGAGGCGAAGCTGGCCTTGTTAGGTCAAAGAACAAGCCGGCTAAGGAGCGTTTAAACCGGAGCGGGTGTATAAAATGATGGCTAGCATAAGAGAGTACAATCAAGCCATAAACAGATGTAGAGGGGAATTCCACGCACTAGGTCAAACCTGAGTGACAGTGGGGGCACGTGGTTGTCGGGGGTTAGGTCAAACCAATCCACGTACTAGGTCAAACCTGAGTGATTGCGGGCAGGTGATACGGACGGTGAAGCAAAGCTGATGCCAGGAATACGAAGTAGACTGAAAATAGTCGATTTGATTGACCTATCCCACACACTAGGTCAAACATGAGTGACTGTGGGGAAGGCAGTACGGAAAATGAAGCCAAGCTGACGCCATGAACACGATGTAGACGGGAAATAATCGATTTGATTCCACGCGCTAGGAGGAACGCGAGAAACATCGTTGAAGAGGGACGATAGGGGGTATGGTGATGGAGTGAGTGGGTGATGAATTTGGATCAGAAAATAGACTACAGGGGGATCCGAAGATAGTCACTGAGTCAAACTCGAGTGACCACGATGAAGGGGAGGATGAAGAGACGAATTCATCGTGCGTCATCAGTATACAACTTGTACAAACAAAGACTCATCATTCATTCGTTATGTTTTTAAACGTTGTTTACTCAGCCGTTGCAAGCCGTGCTCGTTGTCGCAAATTGCCCTGTGACCTGCTCTGCGTCTCGTTAGGTCTCACTTTTTTGTATATTAGGTCTTACCCGGATACGAGGACGATGTTCTGATTTATTAAGACGAAAAATACGTGTTGTTTAAATGGTACTCGAGGGTGAAAATAAAAGATTCAAAACAATGCTTCTCTGCCACTCACTGATCACCCGTTTGTGTATACGAATTACAGGCCAAATCACCTCGAGATATATAGGTCGCAGAAGCCTTGTTGATATTTCGTGTAAGTTTTGGGGCAGCCTTGCTGAGCCGAAGTCGATCGCGCCACTGTCTACTTGTCAACACGGTGGCTTTTCCAGCATGGATTTCCTTCATCCGTGTCACAAACCAGTTTTCACATTCAGGCGTCCATTGTCCATAATTGTACCCACTTAATAGCCAGACATTGTGTTGAGGCCACCAAGATACTTCGGCAAATTGTCCTGCCAGTATATTATTAGAGAATATTTACTCAGATGAAAGCACTTACCAAAACGAACCGGCACTTTGTAAACACCACAGATGAGATCCAGGGCAATCTCTGGCAGAGTATCATCACAAAACATCTCCCCACCATATGAAATGACCTCACAACACCCATCCAGTGCATCCTGAGAAGGACCGGAGAGAATTGCAGAATCTGGTAAGGTCATCTGAGCCAAGCGCCACACAATGCCCCCCAACTGTAGAGCAGCTCGGCATCGAGGAGAACGACGAAGAAATGAATCTCGAATCGTGTCATACGTGACATAGTCTGCCAGATCAGGCTTGTAGTCAGCAAGGCGGATGGGTAGGGTCGGGATGCTAAAAGTCAATGGGACATAGTTTGCATTGGGTCTCTCAAATTTTGCAAACGTCCGGAATGGCATTCCACAAGAAAGAAATTCACTGGCAATTCCCACCGTATGTGGACCCAAGGATTGACGAAGACACTGTAGAGCAGCCGAGGAATCAACTGCAAGGACCCAGGAACAGTCACGGGTGGGATGCAAATTTTGGGGCCGCAGGAAATATGAAGCATCAATGTTAAGCTTCGTGTCTACAACGTGGATGAAAGACAAAACAGCGGATAATGGCTCTGGGCTGTCTGGACTTAGGTCCCAAAGGTGTGATGGAATGTCTTTCATATCGAGAAGCAGAGACAAGAAACACATGATGGGCAGGTGCTCACTTGATGGACATCCCAGAGAGTGGCCACCGACAGAGGCACAAACCATATTCCAAGAATTGAATCGATTGGTGAAAGATGATTCATCCACAGGAGAATTAGGAGATCCTATGTACCCAAATCTGTCGTACAATAGGTCACCTAGGTCGCTTGCTGGTATCATCTCCTCCTGAGGCGGAGGAATGTATGAGTGTCCGTCTAAGACATCTAATGCTGACTCTGAGAGATGTGGGGCATCAACCCCAGACAGCCCATCCAGCAGAGGATCGGTGTATCCAGAGAGAGAGAGTTGAGCAGAAGATGACTGGCATCGAGGTGGCGGTAGGGTGGACAAGGTGGAGGGCTCACTAACCATTGGAACATCAAGAGCAGGAATACACTGCTCTAGTAGCACTGGTTGATTATTCTCTGATGCCGACTCATCAGGGGGCAGTGGCAGTGGCGAGGGGTCAACAAGGGGACTCGGCTTTGGAAGGTCAATCATCAACACATCGGACGATGTATGAGTCAGTGGCATAGGTGAGCAACTCTCAATTTGGGCCGAGGAAGCCAAGAGAGGGATGGAGCACTCAAATGAATCACGACAAGAGGATTGAGGTGGTGGTAGGGAGGACGAGGTTGAGGGTTCGCCAACCACAACATCAAGAGCAGGTGAAGGTATCTTCTCTAGCAGAGCCGGTTGGTTGTTGGTGGTGATAGGGGATAGGCGATCAAGAACGAGAGGCTCAGGAGGTTCCTTGGTGGCTTGGGGAGCCTTAGAGGGAAGTATGGGACTCTCTTCCGAGTCACTCTCAATATCTGACCCAAACTCCGTGCACACATCATACTCGTTTGAAAATGAGTCATACCTCAACTGCGCATTCCCATAAGAGGACCAGACCCGCCTGGCCTCTCCACGGGACATCATCGTCCTGACACGATAGCCGCCTTTATCCTCCCAGTACCAAATAGTTGGACCCTTCTTTCCCGGCTCAGGCCTCTTTGCCTGTGCCTGCTCACGGCTGAGACGGCTGGTGCGCTCACGAGAAGACTCTCTTGTCTTTCTAAGATCGGTCTGAATCTTCTTCCGAGCAAAATAATCCCTCCATGATTCCCCAGGTCGCTGTCGGCTGTTGGGCTCAACCTTGAACGGTTCATGCTCTTTTGACGCAGGCTGAGGGTTTGAGAGGGGGGGGCCTGACTGGTTTTCCAAGAGTGGCTGATACATCGCAGCTGCAGCATGACTGGTGGGGGACAGCGGTGGTAATCCCCAATAGAACCAGACCGGAATACGACAAGATAGCAAGCGTCTGACGAAGTATTCGGGAGGACAGCGGGATACACGACAGATCATCCCTACATGTGAAGCTGTGGACGAGAAATCGGTGATAAAAGAATCCCTTACTCCATCATACCACGAAGGATGGCCTCTCTTCGTCTTGAGCATATGCTGGACCCAAGGTGCGTCAGGCATGGAAGGGTCACCGTTCGGATTGCTGATGGCGATGGCATAAGAAACATAGGCGATCAAAATGAGAAATGATTCCAGGCCAAGGCTCAAGCATCTCCGTGCTTCCTGGGCAGTTGGATGAAATTTGGCCAATTCAAAAGTATGGGGTAAAGGTGGAGGGGTGAGCTTGAGATAGGATTGTGGATATGTAACCCGGGCCCAAGTAAGAAGAGTTGTAGCCAGCTGGAGCAGAGAATTCTCCAAGCTCAACCAGCTGGTCAACTCTTTCTCAGGAAAACGCCACCCTTTCGTAGGATGACAATCTAGGGGAGTAGTGTCCATATCGATTCCAAGACGATTGAGGGGATATTGGCGGAAGTTGGGGGAGGTGGAGATAAAAGCGAGATACGGATATGTGGGGATTCCCCACAAGATTTTCTTATATTCGGATATGTTTTCAGGAATCCTGGCGGCATCGGGATCTGTCCAGGGCTCAGGGAGGGTATTGGCATTCGGAGAAGTCAAGATATGGTGGTTCGGGGCAGTAATTGTATAGAAGGCTGCAAAAACGTAACGTTCTCAGTAAATGTGAGAAAGAAAAAAAGGGAAAATGCGTACCCATGATAAGAAATAACTGAGAGGGTAAACACTGAGTCAAACTCGAGTGATTGCGACAGAGATGGATGGGTAAGGCGCCAGTCGAACTCGAGTAACTACGATAGAGAGCGGCCCGATCTCGATCTGGGTGTGTGTGGTGAGGCTAGCGGACGACAGAAAGGCGGCTATAGCAGGGGAGAGAGTGGCACTGAGTCAAACTCGAGAGACCACGATGGACGAAGACTTGTACGCGACGTGCGATGCTAGCAGAAAGGCGGCTATAGCAGGGGAGAGAGTGGCACTGAGTCAAACTCGAGAGACCACAATGGACGAAGACTTGTACACGACGTGTGACGCGACGAGGGTGGATGTTTTTTTTTTTACGCCGCGTCACGGTCACGTGTCAACAACTTCTCACCGTGAAATAGACTTCTAAGAAATTTGCGAGAAATAGGAAGACCTGAAGAACGGAAAAAACGCGTAAGGCTTGTTCGGTCAAACCTGAGTACTGAGTACTGAGTGACTGTGCAAGGTGGGGCATATGGAGTGGAATCTTCTCTGGAAATCTATAACTCTATATAACAAGAAGTCATGAATAATGCAAATGTAAAATTTTCAACCGTCATCAATGATTCATCGACATCACCCGTCTCATAGCAGCTTCATCCAATTCCTTTGCCCTAACTCTACCCTCTCGAAGCCTTTCTAGTCCAAGCTAGATACTCTTCATATGAACATCTACCGGAATCTTCGAACCCGCAAGTGCAGGTCTCGCGACACGTTCACGTAAATCTTCCATATCTGCACTCATGGCTTGTAAGGTTCGTAGAGCAGCGACGACTCGTGCAAGTACTTGCAGCCTGTACATTTTCAAATCCTTCAGCAGCATTAGAGACTGATTAAAGTTCCGCAGCTCATTCTGGTTGAAACCTAATTTAGTCCAAAGCTCCGCGAGAAGGTCATTTTTTTCGGAAGACAATGCGAGATCTTCTCGTAATATGATGCCATGCAATGTAGAGAGTTGCTCTTCTAGAGTGTCAAGAGCTACGATATTTGCCTCTGTTTCGATTATCAGACGCTCCATATCGGTCGAAAGAAAGTTCATTGCCTCTCCAAAGGTTTCTACCACGACTTCATCAACGGATTTCCTGGGGGACTTCCAAGGAACGAGAGCGTGTATGGAGAAAGGTTGGGTTTTCTGCGCAGCATCTATTTGTTGTAATGCATAATCGTTTACAGCCATAATACTATTCCAAAGTCGATATCAATTTCAAGGTAGTAGAATAATTGATATGCTTACTTATCGACCGCACCACCAATTTTTGAACCCAACTGGTGCAATCCTCGACCAGCTTTCCTGGCATCCTGCACAAACTCGATCAGAAAACCAGCCAATGAATCCTTTGCTTTCAGGTTGCTGAGCCGAACAGCAATGGCTAAATCTGTTACTGCCATCTCAGCTTTCTTGACTTCTAATGATAATGCAGACCCTCCAATTGAGTCGTCCATCAACTGTTGGAACGTGTTGCTCTGCAGGTCAACCATTTTGGGATAATCAGCCCATCGTAATGTTTGCTTTTCTGGCACAGAGACGCTGTGCCAGGTCTCACACAGGCGTAAGCTTGAGATAATGGGCAAGTAACAGAGGGGGGCAACCGCACTCCAAAGCGTAGACGAGATTTGGAGAGCAATAAAAGCAAGGATCCATAAAGATAAGAAAAATCCGAGTATGTAGCGTGAGTGATGAAACGCTCTGCCCATAACATCCCAGGCATATCGAACGATGAAGATAGTGAATTCCTGTATGCCATCCAACAATAGTCCCGTTGGGAGAGCATCGTGTCTTTGACGCGGTGGTTTCAGAGGACTCGTAGGAAGGGAAGCCTGTACACGATCATTGCGACGAGTCATCGCCAAATGCGGCCTTTGTTGTTTATCCTTCGGCGTCTGGCATGTTTTATGTGTGGTGTTTGTCGAACTGATAGGGGAAGAACTGGAAAAGTGGGGCCCACGAAGGAAAGGCATCGGGACAGTGGCAGGAATGGGAGTCGTTTGAATATAGTTGGACTAATTAATAGGATGAGCAGATTGGCAACTTCTCCAGAACAAAGACAGATTACAAAGGAGAGAAGGACGGAAGGATAACCGAAAATAGGCAGACAAAGGCATGCGACTTTAGCACGAGGTAGATGATTATAATGGATCACCGCGTGCGTCGACGATCATCCTGTCAAACAGAAATGAACCGAGAAGAGAAAGGATGAGTGATATTGCAAGACAAGGGTGTAGCCTAGAGGGATGCTTTATGTTGAGTGGGTGACGAAGACAAGAGTTGAGATGGACGGAGAAGAGGGTAGCTAGAAGACAGGGAGTCGACCTATCCACGCACTAGGTCAAGCCTGAGTGACAGTGGGCAAGGTGGTTGTCGGGAGTTAGGTCAAACCTGGGTGACAGGAGAGGTGGTGTGGTCGTGTCAAACGCGAAAAACAGGGTGCTGTAGAATCATTTATGATGAACAGGCGATGAGACCAAGAGGTGAAGCCGGGTGAGATAATCTTCTAGTGCAATTGGTAGGTTTGCTGGAAGGGTATGGCAGAAAAATTTCCAAGATCGTCACCTTGCAGCGGTGTAAAAACATATGATTTTTCAGAGACGGAGAAGAGGGTAGCTAGAAACGTTGAACGAGCGTCCCTGATGAGAACAGGGTGTAGGGAAAGGGAGGTGACCTCAATGGCATAGGAAAAGATTGGGAAAGACGAAAGGACCTATCCACGCACTAGGTCAAACCGGAGTGACTGTGGGGAGGTGGTACGGACGCTGACGCCACGAACATGATGCAGACGGGAAATAGTCGATTTGATCGTCCATCCACGCACTAGGTCAAACCTGAGCGACAGTGGAGGTGAGCGTGGTGAGGTGAGCAGGAGCGCAATTTTGGGCTGTTATTATGTAATTTATTGTCAAATAATAAACAAACAAACGAACGATGAGACCCCGAGTCTCCGACCATCTTCCCCACTGTCACTCAGGTTTGACCTAGTGCGTGGGTTGGCGATTGTTTCTAGCATCTTGTTTATTGCTTGTACATCTTACTCTGATACTGTACTGCTCGTCGTTTGCCCACCTATTCCAGGTTCAATCGCTCAAATCGTCTCCAACCACCTCCCCACCGTCACTCAGGTTTGACCTAGTGCGTGGGTTGGCGATTGTTTCTAGTATCTTGTTTATTGCTGTTACATCTTATTCCGGGGGAAACACCACCCGGCGCCAGCAGTGGTATACATTATTTCCTGTTGGAATTATGTCACAGCTAGGGATCAAATTAGCCTTGAGTACGAGAGTGAAAACTCGTCTCAAGTCGAACTCGTCACCGGTATTACCTAATTTGTGGTCTAGTAGATAAGATCGATAACGAGATGAGCTCAACATTTCCATCGCAACAAGGCCTTCCCCCTCACATTTAACTCAATGGGTCGCTTTCTGAGTATCTTGCGGAAGAAACATCAGAATGTAAATAAAATCTCACGAAATGGGAGCCCGGTTCTCGTTCAATCTGAATTTCAAAGGCGTGTTGGAAGGGGTGTTGACGATCCTAGGGTGGTGTGAACAGCTCTATCGGTTTGAGTTATAAGCTAACTGAGTTGTTAGTTCGTGTCGATAGCTTCAGAACATAAACAAAAGCCCACACATGGGTGCTAACCCGAAGATTCCCTTCCTCACTGGAACCAAAACTTGAATGCGCAATGGAAGGCGCCTTGTACGCTGTGGGAGATCTATCATCACCTTGTTGAATGCGAACGGAAGAAAATGGGTGGGATGAGCATGTTGGAGGCCTTTTTCGCATCGATGTGGGAATTATGTTAAAGGATAGTGGCGAACTGGGTTACTTTGTCAACGAGGTTGAGAGAACGCTTACGGCTGGCTCTGGACGAAGAAACTCGAACTACATTACAACGTATTCGCTGGGACGTTTGCCGAGGCCTTGTCACGCTGGGCAAATAGCTTCCCTCACTTTTGCTGTTAGATAGACAGCGATTCTTGCCTATATTACCTCAAAGAAGTGCAGAATATGGGTATTATTGGCATTATTACGCGACATGGTTTTTTTAAAATGAGCCCCAGCTTCTATATATGCGACGCCCGATGAGCCAGAGGTGTCAAGTCAACAAGCAAACCTGGAGGGAAACGGTCAGTAACAGAGAAATGAGAAGATGAAAAACATTCATACATCTACTTCTAAACCGAGTTCGGACACCTGGCCTTTGAGGTCGCACGCCTACAGCTTCGTCATCCACCAGGTTCCCCTCTCACCGATAGCCCCTTTCCGGCCTGGAGGCGTAATCTCAGCAGCCTTGGGATTGGGTCGGTAGACCACCAACGTGTCGCAGTTCTTGCACCTGTGTTCTATTGCGTCCCTTCGAGTTTTCGGCGTCCATGGTTTGAGGGCGTGGCACCCAGGGCATTGTTGGGGACAAGGGTTGCCATATGGACGTAGGCCGTTATGGGACCAGAAGATCTGCGTCGCCGTAGCCTCAGTTGGTGCAGCTGTGTCTGGGGAACCAGAGCAGAAGACGACCAAGTTGGTGTGCGCCCCTAAGCCCTGGTGGTCGTAGATGTACGAATAGATGTTCTGCTTCAGGTGGATGAAGCGGTTGATGGTGTAGTCGAGGACGAATTTGTTGGCGAACGAAGCTTGCAGATCGCGCTGGGTAAACGCCAGAATCTGGCGGAAGTATTTCCTGGTTATGCATGAAGTCAGTGACAGTTGTCAATTAAGTATGCACACCAACCGCGTAGATAGCTCGCGTAGAGCTTTGAGTGGCTCTGGATATCCGACAGCTGCCCCACACGCCACCAGTGCCAAAACGCTGTCCCTGCTCTTCTTAAGCTGCTCTCCAAAACGTGTTTCGCAAAAAATCCTTTCAAAGGCCTAGCCTCGTTATGGTCTTGATGTTGAAAACAGAGGATGGAGCATGGTCTTACCTGCTCAGCAGTGGCCGACTGCTGCTCATTCGGCGCCACATGCAGGTCGCCACGTTCTGGGTCCGAGTGAGTGGCCAAGAAGACGAAAAAGCGTCGAAATCTAGGTAGTGTTTCGGAAGTGATTTCTGTAACTATTGGAGATAGTTATTTACATACCTCTTCAGTTCGCCTGTCTCAAAATAATCTGCTAGGCAATCAAGACGTTTTGAGAAGGAATGCGAGTCCTGGTCAGTTCCAAAGTTGAAGTCGACGTGCACATAGCATGCATTCCCGCGAAGGTAGGGAACGACATTTTCATACGCGACTTTGGACGGACCATCGTCGGCAAACCCCTGCAACGTTATGGATACAATGGCAAGGGGTTCGGACACGGAGCGCGGGAAGGACTCTCGGGTGGAACCCTGCCCCTTATACTTAACAACCTCGTTATTGACCTAGGATGATAATAGAGTGGTTAGGGAGGAGGACGGCAGTAGGAGCAACCTTAGTACTTACGGTGTATGGGGCCGTATTCTGCCCACCCCTCTGCAGGTACAAATGGCAGGAGGGACATTTTACAGGAGAGCCTTTGTCCTGCGGGAAATCGACGCATCGATGGCAGACGACGCGAAGGCAGGAGTCGCAGCAAAGGCAAAGACCACCGTTTCGGCAGGCAGTGCACCACTGAAGACTAGTTTGTCATCGTGAAAGGGGAGAAAACCAGCTACGTACCTCATCGTGGTCCTTATCCATATCAGCACGTTGATTTACTGGGCCTCGGACTTGGATATTGAGCACGTGCGTGGGCACATCGGGCTGTATAGTCACCGTAACAGAGTCGATGATCGACGTCGCCTTGGAGCTTGACGCGGTATCCGCTACTTTCCTCGACGTTTTTCTCGTCCTCAAGGGGTGGAAGCGTTTGGTGAGTTTTTTGAGAGTGATGCGTGGAGCAGGTGCTCCCGTGGATTTTTGGGCCGTTTGCTTGCTGCGTGCCATTGGGTGTTGAGGAGTATGACGTGAACGGGTTGTTCGGGGGTATAGCGTGTTTTCAAATACTGAGCGTAAACGTTCAGTATTCAGTACCAATTCTGAATAAAATAGCTGCGTAAACACAAGCTATTGGGGTGGATTAGACAGTGGTTAAAGCGAAAGACGACGAAAGTTTTTTGATCGTTGTTTGGTCAGGACAAACAAAATCCCAAAATGGAATCATGTTGCATCGTGAATTTTTCAACGCTCGACTTCCAACCACGACCGGGATTCATTGGCGTTTACGCCATGGATGTCTCTTACCCAAACGTTCAATGCTCTATCGACGTTTACGCCATAGAGTCTTCAACGTGCAAGAATCTCTGGCCATCAATCGGATAACCTGGTGAACGCGTTCGCCGGCCGTATTTCACCCTCGGCACGCCATTATACCCCTCTCCTTCAGTTGTATCCCTGACGTTTTAGCTTCTACTCATATTTCATGTGTGTAAATAGCCGTTTAGGTGAATCTGAATCGGAAGTCAACGTTCGTGACGCCGAACACCATTGGTTGACTTTTCAACTGGCGTTTACACCATGGAGTCATCGCGCGTTGCCCTCCGTATGTTTTTTCCGGGGTTCGTCAAACCCCGCCGACGGATGCACGTGTACTGATCACCCGGTCTTTGCTAGGCACCTGTAACTTGACTGCGACGCCAACTTCTGTTTTCGACCGCAACCACGCCTGTTAGATGGCTCAAACCTTCAACGTCAGGTTTCAAGTGCGGTTTGAGCCCTACATAACCACGTCTGTTCGATGCGACAGACTTTGGCCCCAGACCTTCGATGCGAGGTCAGGGTGTGGCATCGACTTCTTGTTTGCACCCCCATCCACAACCATGTCTGTTCGATGTGACAGACGGCGGGCTCAAAACCTTCAACGCGAGGTTTCGAGTGTGGATTGAGCCCTACCCACAATCACGCCTGTTCTATGCGACAGCCGTGGACTCAAACCTTCGCTGCGAGGTTTCGAGTGTGGATTGGTCCTACCCACAACCACGCCTGCCGTGGCGTGTCCATCTCCCTCCTTCCTTTCCACACGCTCTGAGCAGCTGTGCACGCTGAACTTGCCAGGGATACTCGATCCCGGGAATACGCTGGCGCTGTGACGCTCTCACCTGCTCAGCGTGCCCCCAATTCTCGAACAATTCGTTAGAGTTAAGTCGACATTCGCCATAAAAGCGCCATAGCCATTTTATAATCGATTAACGCAGTGTAAATATCTAGGCAAATAGACATCCTTTAACCCAACCCTTCTTATTGCACATTGGTAGCCTGACTACTAACTAATATTATCAGTGTATGAAAGGTCACTTCGTATATAAACTATGTATTTTTTGTTACATCCCTTCAGTCGTTTGCGCAACAAACGTCTGGGATGAGCAATTCTCATCGTTGTTTACGATTTACCACCATCGCTCCTTTGCCTAGCGTCGTAATGTAGGCGTGTATTCAATATATACTCAGCGGTACTGTAGGAAACCTGCAAAGATGAAGTGACGACTCTATTCATTGAACCATCTCAATGTTCCTTCATATATCTCCATCATTGCCATCATCCTCCGGATCTGAAGAAGGTCATCCCCCTATCCTATCCTTATTGCTATCCTATCCTATCCTGGCAGTATTGCGTTGGGACTCCCGTACTGTTGCGAGTACGGACAAGCGCATTCTCTCTGTTAATGACCGCGGTTTCCGCGACCCAAGTGCCATCTACTAGCCCCACTGAGAACACCTCATGTCGACAAGACACCCACCTAGGAACCCCGCCAACAGACGGCAGCCCCCGAAAGCTCTGATAGTGAACGCACCGAGAGCGGACTCAACAAGGACAAGTGAGAGACGCCACGCAAGAACGACTGTCAACGAGCCGAGAAAACCAACCTACCTTATCCAAGAAAGCTGCTAGACTTTAGGCATCCCAGAGAGGACGACGAGACCGACGCAAAAGCCTACGGAAAAGAGAAGTTCATAGCAGAGACGTCAGTACGACTGAGGCAAAGGAAAGGAAACAAAGACAGACTTACGATGGCGAAAGGAGTTAAAGCTATGCCAGACCCGAGATCTAGGCATGCACCGGACTACGACATGGATTATCCAGACGAACTAGAGGACTTTCTTGAGGAATTTGAAGGATTGGCGAGGAAATACAGGTTAACATCGAGGGAGAAGTCAAAAGTGGTTGTGAAGTACGTGGGCAGGAAGACGGGGGTTGTTTGGAAAGATCTAAAAGGATACGACGAAGACTATGAGTTGATGAGGAGGAAGATAATGCAGAAAACAGTTTGGCCCGACGAAGCTCAGTATATGATCATTACACAATCTGCGAAGTTTGACGGGTACAAGGGCATGGATCCCAGCGAAATTACACAATTTTAGGAAGGCGAGTGAGAGGCCGTTGTTCGACAGTTGTTAGAGAAATCAGGTGCGCCATGCAGCACGCTTGGGTTTGAATTGTATCTCTTATACAACCTCAGGAGTCGAGGGATATGAATTCATAATGTTTCTGCCTGACTGAAAGTTGATCTGGGGCGAACGCCAGGTCTTCTGATTGGCAATTAACGGAATCTCTCGATTGCATGTCCTCACCAAGCTCAATATTCACGCAGGTTGGCTCAAATGTACACGCATTACTCACGAGCTTTTCTCAGGCCAGAGCGTCCGCTGTCTTTCCAGCATGCCACCTCAGCACCTTCTTCGATACGCATGTTCCCCACTAACCTATTTCTTCACCTGTTGATTTCCCAAATTTTACAAAGAGTTAGGGGAGGAGTACGATCCAGGTAGCTCTAGTTGTACTGCCCAACCCAAGATGCAAGGTTTCAGCCAGGAGTCGATTGGCGCCGATAATGAGAGCGACGACCAGAATGGAGATACCTTCCTAGATCCGGAATGTACGATGGAATTGTTGTTTGACCGGTATATAAAAGTCGGCGATCGCCTGCTGCTAGGTAGACTAAATCCCAAGTCGGAGAAATACAGCGCCAGACCGGGGGTTTCAGATACTGGCTAGCTGATGCAGAATGTTGGCCTGCTTCGAAAGAGGGTGGGGAGAGGAGCTCGGTTCCTGCTTGGTCAATCGTCTCCGCTTCCAGCGCGCTCTCATGCCAGGACAAGGGTGTAAGCCACCAGAGATCCCCGTTGTTTAACATGGGAATGGTGAGGGTAAGGACACTTCGGAGGCGGAAAATTTATAGCCAGTAGGTGTTGACCCATGTTTGCGGCGCCATCAAGGAAGAAAGAGTCGAGCTGGTTAGATCATGGAAAGTCGATGGCGGCCTGGTCAGGAACAGATCTGAGCGAGTCGTGGGACAACAAGAATGAAAGAATGACAATGCAATAGATAACGACGAAATAGACGTGCTCTTCCACCGAGGAAAGTCGAGCAGATGAACTACAGATAAATAGCTAAAGAGGCGCCAAGCCGAGTCGTACATCCAAACTAAGGAGGAAAAAGAAACATACCTCGAAAGGGTCACCTTGGTACTCTCCTTCATCGTCGCCTTCGGGTCCTTCTTGCCCCGTCGGATAGTCCATCATATGCCTTCTTCCCGCTTCTTCTATTTCGATTCTAGAGGGCCATTCGTGGTCACAGAAGAAGCAGCAAGTGCCTATGTGTCCGCATTGGTAATGACTTGGACTGATAAAAGCGGAATAGGTAAACCTTGAGAAAGTTTGCGCGTGTCCAAACCTTTCCTGGCTTCCCCGCATCTGAGCCCTAACCCAGCGTCAGCCTCGACTTCTACCACCAACATCCAGGCATATCTTAAGGCACTGTCCGCAATGCCCACCCCACGACATCCAAGAAATTGCCGGTAAAGAATCCCGTGGTGTCCTTCTCTGCCGCCGATGAAGGGAGTTTGAACTCTTTGAGACGAGGCGTTTACGTTGGTTGGGGTCGGGTGGAGGATTTCGGTGCTAGAGGAGATGGTACTGGGGGGAAGTATGGCTGGAAGGAGAGGGAGGTTGCGAGCAGGACCTCTTGGTAAATTCATCGATTATCTGCGTATGGAAGCGTTAAAACGTATAGAAGCTACGTTGCCTACTGTCATGTTTACGCGTTTGAAAGCTTGTACCGAAACTTCTGGAAGGCGTTGAGTCAAAAATCATCAACCAGCATACTTTATCGAAAGTCGAACAACCAAAGCCCCACGATGGCGGATGAGGAGGCGAGGTACCTGTATACCAATGCTGGTTGCGCCGGTCTGATACAGGCGAGTGGCCTGCCCTGATGAATGATGTAACCAGACGGCATGCCTCGATGATAAACGGCTGGGCAAACTCAGAGACCTATTTGATCGTCTTCATTCAAAAGGGAGAGCGGCGAGGCAGGAAGTGTTTACTCATATTTTAAGGGAAGGAAGAAGGCCAGTGCGTTTGTTCATGCCTGCGGTCTTCCTGCTATAACCCTCTTCCGCGTTGTGAAACCTCGCAGGCGCGTTCGCAGTACCATCCACTTCGCTCCCCAAATGTGTGGAGACAAACCCTCGCTGATGTGAAGCTGAAGGCCGTGTGTGGTACTAGGTTGCGAAACCCTATTTATAGTGACGCAATAGCTTACCTCGAAGGAATAGGAGAACATACATTCATTGGAGAAGCTCCGACAAAACACAGCTCGATGTCTACAACAAGTCTTGTTCGTGATGTCAAGCGTTTCAAGGTCGTAAGCTTGTCTTGGAGTTGTCGTTTCAAGTACGTCGAATTCATGCCGCGAGTATACCCAAGGATTGTTATGTTTCTTTGGTTGTTTTTTCTTCTTGTTCCATCGTGCTTGCCCTGGGTTAGAACGAAGGGACGGGGTCTCTGCATCCGTGTCGGTATCATCATCCGCTGATAACCCCTGCAGTTCATCTGGACGAGCTCAAGGTATCCGGTTTATGGCAGGATTGTTGGGTTTATCTTCTTGCTCGCTATGCTCGTCTGTATCAGGATTAAGACAGGGTATACGTGAAATGAAGGCTATTTTGACCGTATCGCGTCGGCAAATCCGGGAGATTTGATCACAATTGGTCACCATCGTCACGATGTGACGGCGATATTGTGGGTCAAATCACAACACAATATCGGGGATCGTGATTCATCCTCGGATTGACAATTCACCATGGTATCTCGCAATCAGCTCACAATTTTGTTGTTTATTTACCATATAGCGTGAGCTGGCTTGAAATTACCATTAAGCATAACGTTTTACGCAACTGCCAAGGTATCGTAATATGGGAGGGCTGTTTTAAGAGGGTGACAGAGTCTAAAGTCTTGCTTTCCGTATTTCAACGTCGTAATATTAACGGCCACGGAATTCAAGACAAGGAGAGAATCCAATAGATAAAAATGCAGTACATTGTGGGAGAGAATAGCGGGCATATTGTGTACAGTACTTGTGTTGCGACCCCTCATGCAGTTCGCTGAGCCTCCAGGGCTTCGTAAGACGTGGATTTCGATGGGCAGGAACGCGTTCCAATCAGAATACCTCCCTGATGGGAAGTAGGTCAGGATTGTACACTGAAAGAAGAATAAAGCGACGAACATATTCGGGTTCCTGAGCGCGTGCTTTGCGTTCGTAACGTGAGCAACAAAAGAAAAAAATGAGTGATGCGGCGAAGTCGCAAATTGTCGAAGAGAAATACGGCTGCAGAGGGCATACCGAGCGAGAGTGGCGGTGAAGAATACGCCACCTCGTCCTCAGGTGCTAGCCATACAAACGGAGCCACAGGAGGAGTGAGCGGTGGGGGTCACGCAAACTCATGCTGTGGTGCTCTGCTGCTTCTGGACATGTGGCCACGACGAGGACAGTGGTGGGATCTCACACCGCCTCGTCTGGGATTCCACCGACAGTCACCAGACAGGATCGCTGCATTGGCAGCAAGGCTGGCCACAGCGAGGACGGCGGTTGGGGTCTCACCACCTCGTCTGGGCAGCCACCTTTAGTCATGGAACGGGGGGTTCGATGTATTGGCATTGCCGGTGCTGGTGCTTGCATCGACACCCTTAAACGCTGGCTCTCATGAGCACTCGCGAGGCGGCGGGAAAGCTGGGGGACTCACCTGGGCATGCCCCTACTTCGCAGTGGGACAATATCTGACACGATGATACTGAGAATTCTGTGGATTAGAGGCATCAGTTATACGTTCAGAATTAGGCATGAAGTAAAGTTCACGCTTGCATGCCACTGCCTCCAATACCGGATAAAGCCCTGCTACCAACTAGTTCCGCCATGTTCCGAGAAAGACCACAGAGCAGGCAGCCCACAGCAAATACGGTATACGCAAAAAGCAGGCAGGCTTTGCGACCAAAGATATCACTTAGTTTTCCGTAGAGCGGTCTGCGTGAATGCCTTGAGCTTTTGCCCTAACTAACTAGAAGACTTGAAAAGACTTACTGAGTACTGGTAGTTGTTAATAAATACGACGTTGCAATCCAACTGGTATTTTGGAGTTCATTTAACTCGCTTCCAATAGAAGCGTATGCTGTCGGGATCAATTTGTGTTGTCGTTGTTTTGTCGGGTGATGTGGGGTTGACTTTGAGAATGGTCGGTAAAATGCCGAGGTAATATCGTGATCGTTGGGCTGGCCAAATGTCAGAATCGTAGAAGAGGCCTCGGGCCTGCTCAAGGATAGTCTGACGGTTGGCGGAGCTTAACGTGGAGGCATCTAGCGTCGTAGTAGTAGGATGAGTTAATGGATGATGTGGCCGAAGCACGGAACAGGTCAACGTGAGGACATTGAACGACGACATGGCGGGGGTCTTCGATCGCATAACAGCCGAAGCGGCACCAAGGCTGGGTTCCGTGTGGCACGGTTATTCAGCCGTTGTTCATTGTTCGGCCAGAAAATATATATCGAAACGAGACTTTTCACCCCGTTCCATATGACAATATTATGACTTCGACGACTTTTGAAAAGTACGACTTATTATTTACCTTGTCTCGGCGCTCTCTGACAACTGGGTATCCTATTCATAAGTTTTCGGGGCCTCCTCACAAGCAACTCGCAAGTTATTGAACGTCACAAACAATCTGAGATGGAAGTTATGAGTCTCCTACGAGAATCTTATTAGGGTACACTCCGTGTAGAAGTTCGTTATCCCATTAGAGTCGTAAAATATATTTTGAACAAATCATACCCTGGGTATCCTGCTCATAGAACTTTGGAACCCCCTCGCAAGCTGGCGAACTTCACAAACAATCTGACATGGGAGTTGTGAGCCCCCTACGAAATTTCATCAGGATCGTATTAGGATATACTCGGCGTCCAATTTCACCGTGCCATTGGACTCCCAAAAATATTGTAGGCGCACCGTAACCCGCAACAATGTTGCGAATGACTGGAAACGGATTACAACCGCCAACAATCAGCAACAATATTCGTAACAGGCCGCGACTGATGCAATATTATCTCGTATTTTCCACCCTAAGCCGATGCTCTGGCCGTGAAAACAACCGGTCATCGTCGTCAGCAACGGGCGGAGGCGTGGTGATTAAACGGATAACGATTCAAGTATGACGTCATTTTGCCCCGGGAAGGACCAAACCCTGGTCCTTCCCGGAGGGAAATGACATCATTTACGTACGGGATGACGGGAGGAGGCCTCGCGCCCTCGCGCCCACAGCAATACGACGCGTCGTTTATTTTTCAAGGTTCGTGATTTTGCCCGGGTAATGTATGATCCCATGCGCATAATGTACGTGTTTGTAAATACATATCCAAAAATCCGACGTCGAGCAGCGGTAAAGTTACTTATTTGCCCGGGATTATGACGTCGTTCGTCGCCGAAACGGTTTCAGGACGAGGTTTGGCATCCCTTCGTCAGGGCCGCAATTATCAATGTTACCCATCCACAAAGGCGATATCAAAGTCAAGCTTGGACCTCGCCGCCACCCCAATCTCCCTCACATCTACAAGACTCAAGCACATCCGTTGTGGAAGCGTTCGGGCGGAAATATTTATTATTATATTCAGGACCTCTCAAAAGCGGGCCTGCGAGCAAGCGGCACACTCGAACAGCGTCTCCGTATCCCACAAGGTCCTGAATCACTTGCCCTTGAACAAGGTTGGTCGTGGTATCAAACTTACTTGACAATGTCGTTGAGCAGCATTTAAAATTATTCAGGATTTCTCAAATTGCACGACGGGGATGTTGTCTTTGTACGTGGCTCCAATGCGCCTAGTACAGGTGACGAGGACGCGGTTGTCTGTTGGGTGACTGGCTGGTGAGTAATGGACTGACAGCTGACTGTGTTTTGATGACATATACATTGCCTCAGTAAAATCTATACTGAAACAATGAAAGAAGACCTGGTACAAGCTCGGGATGAATGTCTTGGACCAAAAGAACTCCGGACTCGCGAGGCGCCGACCAAGACTGGCTCGACATACGCAGGAGGCACTCATTTTGAACGTAATGGCCGAGCGAAACCTGTTAAGGAAAACACTCGATGCTACACAATTGGCAATAGTTACGAAGGTCCCACGAAGATCATGGCTCCATGCACGGGCGGGAAGGTGACAGGAGACAAAGATGCCGAAGCAATTCAATTGCGGAGTCAACTACTCAAGGTTAAAAGCTTTTGTCAATACTTAATATTTCCATTGACCAATAAAATCGATCGCAGGCGTCTTCAGCAATGGCGATGGCCTCAATGGATGCAGGACCCCCTCATGTTATGGAAAACATACGCATTAATGCAGAGCTGATCAACACGCCTGCCCTGGGAATCGCAGACAACGTGGCATATACGACGGCGCAGCTCAATATCGCACCAGCGCAACCTCCCGGTTCATGTATGTTTATATCTTTCGTTGTACGAAATATTTCGCGACTCATTTGCATTTTATCTTTAGCTGAAACACTTACCGCTGCAATGGGGCTGTTTGGGGGAGAACATCGCGACGTCAAGGATAATGCGGGTTATTTTACTCACATGGTTACTATATCAGACCTGCCCGAAGGTTACGACCCTGGACGCTTTTTTATTCTGTTTCCGGGTGTATTTATCTCTCTTGACAACTTTGCTTCAATTGACTTCTGCGGGTTGCGAATGCATGGAGGCACTGCGCCGACAGGAGAAGATCTTGTTGAATGGGCTGAACGAGTCGCCATTGTGTCGTATCCTCCAAACGGACAGACGAAAGGAGACCAGCGTTACGCACTAGGGGGCTTGCCTGATAACTCCACGTTCTTTATTCCGCCTGAGATGACGCAGCCTGAGTGAATAAGTTTTATTTGTCAACCCATACCAATATTTACATGTCTACAGGCCTCTATCATATGAATCACGAGGTTGGTGCCCTCATGCCGCGTATCTCGAAGACGGGCATGTGCTCTCTGTTCCGGAGGCTCATGTCAAATTCATTGCACGATCACTGCTGTGCATGTCAAATTACTTTGTACTCCAGCTCCGTCGAGAATACGGCGTGATCATCGATTCCGATGCATTCCTCAGCGCATTTACAATGGAAAGTGAAGAAAGGCGTATCGGAATGGGCCCGTGGTTGCTGGGTCCTGGTTACAGGCCCAGAAAACCGGCAGACCAATGCACGCCTTTCGTGGAAACCGACTATGAACTGGTCGACCAGGAGGAAGCACGGGCACCTATGCGCGATAAATGGAATACGTACTACGTGCACGCGGCTGGACATATTCCATATGCTGTACTCAAGTCCAATGGAGCTCAACCACTTGTGACCGATGACGATGACGAGGATCTTGAAGCTGGTGGTAAAGGTTTTGATGATGAGGAGTCGGATACCGATGATGAGGAGCTGGACACTGATGAAAAAAAAACAACACGGCGGAACCAGGTGCGGAAACAGACGCAGAAACAGAAACAGAAGCAGAAGCAGACGCTGAAGCCTAATCGTAAGGGTGGAAGGCCTGCAGGCGCGAACTCCGAGGGTAACTGTCGCAACTGATATAAAACAAAAATTTCCGATGCTCATATTTATATCTATCATTACTCAGGAACGAGGAACAAACGGACTCGCCACACGAATAAACGGACTCGCGAGAACGACGACGATGAGAATGACAACCATGACAGTGAGCACGGTAGGCGCTGGTGTGTATATTTTGCATATGACTCAAACAAATGGTCTCAGATGCCAGAAACACGCGGATGCGGATGACCACAGAACCCGATGAAGTCGAAGGTACATCGTAAATCTAATCCACAACTGTCATGTTTGTTATATCGTTTTGAATGGATAGTGCCCACAACGTACATGCGTGCATCATCTCAGCCGTTCAGCGAAGTTCATTCCATGGCCGACACCCAAATGGCTATGGATACAACTACCACGGATCAACATAACACGGATGACGATGACGAGGATATTGAAGCGGGTGGCAAAGGTTTTGACGATGAGGAGTCAGATACCGATGGTGAGGAGCTGGACACCGATGGAAAAAAAACAACATGGCGAAATCAGATGCGGAAACAGACGCAGAAACAGAAGCAGAAGCAGACGCAGAGACTGAAGCCTAATCATAAGGGTGGAAGGCCTGCAGGCAAGAACTCGGAGGGTAACTGTCGCAACCGATATAAAACAAAAATTTCCGACGCTCATAATTATATCTATCATTACTCAGGAACGAGGAACAAACAGACTCGCGACAAGAACAAACAGACTCGCGAGAACGACAACGATGAGAATGACAACCACGACAATGAGCACGGTAGGCGCTGGTGTGTATATTTTGCCGATGACTCAGATAAACGGTTTCAGATGCCAGAAACACGCGGATGCGGATGACCGCAGAACCTGACGAAGTCGACGGTACGTAGTAAATTTGATCCACAACTGTCGCGTTTGTTATATCTTTTTGGATGGATAGTGCCCGCAGCGTACATGCATGCATCTTCTCAACTGTTCGGCGAAATTCATTCCATGGTCGACACCCAAATGGCTATGGATGCAACTACCACGGCTCAATATAACACACGATCTTCCTCTCTTCGCCAGCCTACGCGCAGACTCAACTTCGGAGGTAACTGGAGTGATAGTATGGCTGAGGATTCATCTTCATCTCCCAACCACCGGGGCAATGATCGAGGGACGGTTGTTCAAGGTACGCCCTCATGACATCATATTGAAGCTGGTGCCCATCGCGTTGCGTATAGGACTGAATTTTCTAACCAATGTGACATCCGCGAGCATTGCTGATGAGTTGGAGGATGTCCGGACCGATCTTCGAATTCTGGTTTCTCGGCAGGAAACCAAAATCGATGACTTTCGCGCTGGAGCTGCAGCCCTCCGAGGTTTCTACACCACTATTTTGCAAGATCCTCTATCGGGTTTGTCGATTCCCATGATTCGTCGTGGTTGGGCGGCTTTGGATACACTTGAAGCCGGTGAATGCCAGATGTCACTTTTGCTTCGCCTGCAACAGTCCTGCATCATGCTTACAAACTACACTGCGTGGTATTGGTTGGATGTCTGTATCCTTGACAGGTGCAATTACATTATGGACAACGCTGGAGATTGCGATATCAATAATTGGCTTGTTCGACTTGTTACGAATGTTCAAGATGCATACAAACTCCGATACAAACGGCACCGATATACAAGTTCCTCGTATGGCATCAACATCCCCACAGCAACATTTGAGTTTGTAAATGAGCACCGGAATGCACCCGAGGGCCAAGCACTTCGTGTCCAGGTTATTAGCACAGTGGAACGTATACTTCGGTCCTGGTTGCATTATCCCCAATCCAACCAATGCCGTCTCCAGGCGTGGCTTGTCCACGTGCTTGTCCACTCGTTTGGACGGCAGGTATTATATCTGAACTCGATTTGGAAGACGTACTCTGGGGCACGGCGACGATCAATTGATACTCATTCCTGGCATATATCATCTTTCAAAGATGTCACACCTCTCCGACTGGTGGCCACCGATCACCCACTGTTCGACAAAAATTCAAACGAATCCAATGCTTTATCAGAAATGGCAACCTTGATTGACGACTTTACGGCTGGCAAATTGCGTCTTCGCCCACGAACGGACAAAAGCACCACAATTACCGATCGAATGCCTCATCAGTTAGGCTGTACAAATGAGAGGAGGGTGAAGGTGTTTACCCAGTTTGTCATGGATTGCCTATCTATATTCTTTCGACATGACACGGCCAACACAAAGCTCAAGACGGCAATCGCCGCAATACCTAACAAGTTAATGCCTTTCCGAGAGCATGCGCCCTCTCGACTACGTATTCGTGGCAACAATGGACCATTTTCAGCTGCATATGCTCGTACAACCGCAGGCGCATACAGCGCGGTGGTGTGGCGTGGGATTACCTTTGGTACTCTTTTTTCCATGAATAACCGAATGGTTTTCACCTCGTATGACGACTTCAAATCGGCATGTATGGAAGCTGACAGGCAGGACGCACGATACTTCTGCGACAAAGGGGCGTATGGGCAGTCCAATCCTATGCGTGACATCGAATTAGCCAAAGCGTACTGGAAAACACTCGCGGACGGGAAGTGGAAGGGGTTTGTGAAGGATCGAATTGTTCCGTTCCTGGAATGTTATCACTTCTTTATGGCTGGCAAAACTCCCCCAGACTTCCCACAACTCGGCCCACTTGCCAGCTACCTTCTCACAGCTGACTTTTCATATTGTGAACCAAAGGTTGTTGAAAGTCCAACACAGGGGGAAATGGCTGTTGTGATACAGTTGCTTAACAAGGGCGCGATAGCGGGCCTCGAAAATCTGGGATTCATAACTCCACGAGTCGTTAACGGTAAAAGGACGGGTAAAGCAGACCTGGATGAATGTGAGGTGGCAATTGGACGGGTGTACAATCTCCTGAAAGATATCATACCGGCTGAACACCACCAAGCAGTCAATCTTGACCTCATCATGACGGAACATACCCTGTGCAAGTTTAGCCGTGTCGTGGGCATGAAGCTTATTGAACCATGTTAGATCCAGAGTTACGTATGTTGTTTTTAAAATGTATTTTAAATGAAGTTAAATCCCGAGTTGCGTATGTCGAATGTCGAACGTTCGGATACCAACGCCCGAACTTCAATTCAGATTCCCAGAAGCTGGTAATGGTAGTTTCGAGAGAACCGGATGGATATCCATTTACCTTTGCTCTCATAGCAACATTTGCCCACACCATCAGTGCCCGCCCTTGGACCGCAGAACACCCCTCCCCTAGCCTAGGTTTTTCGGTTGTCCTTACGGGCAAGTATTACAGCCTACCTACGTCGGTGTGTACTCTCTCTGAACCCGAACCTGGAGATTTTGGGCGGGTTTTCTGATAAGGGGGAAGGGAAAGGAAAAGGGTGTATAAGTACCAGGTCCTACCTCCGAGACCATACCAACTTGCCGTCATTCTAGAACGCCGCCAGCGCTCTTGGGTTCCAAATATATGTAAGTCCTCCTCGTTGTTCTGGACACACCTCGACGATGTGCAATCCCGCATAACTATGAAGTCTCACAACCCTGAAGTGTGCAACGAACAGCAGCATCAAGAGCTGGTGGCGCGTTTTAGAAGCTCCGCACAGGTCTTCACCCCCGTGTGGGAAACAACATGTTGTTTAACTGTCGCGCCAAATATTTTCCTCTGCATCCATTTCCATAAGTAAAATTTAATTGATGGCCGCGTACCTTTCCTTTTGAATTTGGCGGTTTTGTCTGGTGGGTTTAACCCCAGCCCCTACATCATCGTGGAGTAAATTCCCGGCGCCCGCTTGGAACAAATAGCCAAACAACATGGCGCATAGAAATACGGAACATGGATGTTGTTTCACTGACAAGTTACATAAGGCACTGTTGTCACTGCTGGAAGGGGACTATTCAGCGCTTTTCAGAATTGTATTAGAATGTATAGCGAGACCATTTAAATCTGCGCGTAGCAGAATAATTAATTCGTATTTGATTCTGCCAAAGTGCGAAAGATAATTGGAATGTGGTGAGATTATTTTTATGTCCTATGGTGTTGAAATGGTCCGAAGGTATGAAGGGTGTGGAATAAATGTCTTTACAAGAAAATTAGCAAACTCGGGGTAATTTTAATTTGGAAGACAATTGAAAATTCAATTCCTGGGAGTGGAGGGCAGGTAATAAAATAGAAAGAGCGAGGGAAAATATACAAAGGACTGAGTTTCGGAGCGATGTGCTAGTGGTTGGAAGCAATAGGTGAAAAGGGATTCCAGCAGAGCACTGCGATCGTTTGTCGCTCAGCTGGACGCCGTCACCGGCTTGCCCCGGAATGCTAGGGGTAGCCGGCTCCTTGCTCGCGGACGTCCCATACCTTTTGCGTACCTTAGCCACCTGGCACGGCAAATCTCCGGGAAACAAATGCGCAGGCATCATCGAGGTTGAACCCTTCTTCATCATCAGACCCAACCTCAACTAGGGGAAGGGCTTAAGTGGGAAATAATTTATGGAAATATTATATTCTCACCAGTCAGCGAGCCTTCAGCCTTTTGTATTTGAAACCAGGGGCCCTTCCACGCAAAGGTGACCGGTAGGCTATCAACAGCGCGAGCGTCACAGTACATTCTCCACAATTCCTGATGATGCTGGAGACTCCCTTCGATGACCTTCAATACGGCTGCCTCTGTGCATTCCTTCTCAAAATCGCGATGCTCGACACCTTTGAGATGAGCGTTTCTCGTGTACCCAACAAGCGCGCAAGCGATCTGCGATAAGTATGGCCAGTAGAAGGCCCTCTTGTAGTCGACTATGTTGTTATTTTTGTCAAGAAGTTTATAACGCTTGAAAATCCAATGACGAAGAATCCGTGCCCGTTTTCTAGCGTACATTAAACGGCGGCGCTCGGCGTTGTTCTTCTCCCCATAGCTCCAAGGGGCGAGGGCATTCCCTAGCTCTAGAAGGCAAAACAGGGAGCAAACATCGAGGATACCATCAAAGCTCGCGAGGTCAGGAAGATGCCATCTCGGATCGTCCGGACTCCAATCTAGGGATTCAAAGAATGGCATAAATGTTAGTGGCTGTTGTTGCATTTGAAAACGCACCCATTTTGTCTATCTTCTCATCACATGAAGAAATAGCCTCGGGGTCTTCGGAACCCATCAGGGACGTCTTGTAAAAAGCAACTATCCTGGCAAGAAACATGAAGGCATGCTTGTTGTGCTCATCGTTGGTCAACAATCTTCCAACTAAAAAGGAATGATACATCCCGTAACAAGTGTCTCGGAGCGTGGGCGTTGAAAAGTAGTGGCCGCCCATGCAAACTGAATTTTCGGCTGTGAAGACGACATGTAAGGTATTTGGCCGCATGATGCTGCAGATGATCAGAAAACGTAACTTGCAATGTGGGATGATAGTGCGTACAGAGTAGTTCCTGGCATCAAAGACAGAGCAACCCAGTCGACCAGATGGGAGTTTGCAGCGTCCAGACTGAACTCGTCTGATAGGAAGCAATCAATGCTGGCGAGGTCATCGAATGTTTTTCCATGCTTGGGCACCCCAATCATCCAGATTTTAACCCCTGATTCCGGATAGACAAACGTCCCGAACCCCTCACAGTCAAAATGGACCCTGTGATAGGCCCCAGCTGTCGCACAAAGACCCCACCGGACGGCTGCGGTTGGGTAGTCATCCACGCACCATTCTTCGCCATGAACTTGATCCCAGGCAATGCTATCTGTCGAAAATCGGAGGTCAATCTCAGCTGGCGCTGACCGAGGGAACCCCAAGCCGTTGAGAGCCTTGCCATCTGGATGAGATGCTGCCCTAAGGATCTGCAACAACGTTCCAGATTTCTGCTGCCCAAATTGGCCTGTGGGTCCGTCTTCCTGCCAATATTCCGAAAACGACTCATCTATTGAATGATCTTCACCAGATAAGACATCAGCTCAATAATTCTCTAGGGTTGTCAAATTTACGGACCGTGGACCGTGAATCTCTTCGTCAGGGCTCCCAGGCGGACTAAGCCAGCTTCATCAAATTTTCTTGATTGAATTGGACGGTCCGTGATCACAACGTGCTGCTTCCTCAGAATTTCGAGGAGAACATCGGCATTCATCGACTTGTACTTATCATATGTGAAGGTGGCGATATAGCCACGGGCACTGGGATGTGCGTTTTTTGATGCATCGTGCATGTTGTAAAATAAGTCCAGGTCGCGCTGAAACTAGTTCTCTTGTCAGCAGCTCCAATCGCGTTCCAAATAAATCTCGAAATCACTGACGTGGAATTGCGGGATCCACTCGTAACTTCCCTCACTTCCCGGAATGCTGAAGGTTGTGTTTCTTTCCCCACGCACCTTCTAAATGGAAAATAAGTCAGAAGTTTGTAGATTTTGAAAATTGCCATTACCGGAGGTTGTGACGTGATATCCAGCCTTTCAACGTCAAAAATCGGACGGTGCTATGGATGGCTAAGCGCAAAGTCATGTTACACATGAACACAACGCACATATTCCTCTGTAATGTCGCGCACGGCAATCTCCCTCATGTCTTCAAATCTGGAGGATTTAGGAAGTTGATCAATCTTGAGTGGTTTTGCTACGGAGCGTTTTTTTACACGGGATGAACCGCTCAACGGTGCTGGCTTGGGGTTGTGACGGCGGCGTTTTAAATGGGGTTCAACTGCACCCTCATCCGCTCCAGGGTCTTCTGTTGATCTGGGAGATGTTGATCGTGGAGATAAGGATTTTATTCGAGATCGCCTTCCAGTGGTTTGATTGACGCAGGGCCTGCCGCACCCCTCTGCCAGCTGAGTCAAAGCTGCATTCGGGGGGATGGTTTCGCTGTCCACCTCAATCATATCTAGCCCTTCATTTGTGCCAAGGATACCGCTAACCGGCGGCTGCATCGCCTCTTCTTGGCTCCACCAGCCCTCGTGCGTTGGGCAGGGCTCGGTTGTGGCTGATAGAGCTGGAGCAGGTGGGAAAGGAGCAAGTTGAACTAGCGGACTTGCTCTAAGCAGAGCATGCTGGGGCGTGGATGGACTAGGTGGGGGTGGGCTGTCTTGAAGCAAAGGAGGCAGGGGTAGGGGTGGCCTAGGAGAAAGTGGACTAGGTCGAAGTGGAGCAAAAGGAAGATGGCTAGGCCGAAGTGGAGCAGGTAGAGGTGGAGATGGACTAGGTGGACTGGGTCGAAGCTGAGCAGGTGGGGGTGGAGTAAGTGGGGGTGTCTCTGGTTGGATAAGTTTTTTGTTGGGGGGGGCTGGATCTACTGTCCAGGGTAGGAAAGGTCCGCTCGTCAAGTCCTTCGCATCCTGGAAACGTTGGAGGGGTCTCGGTGTGATTGTAAATGCGGACATAGATTGGGGTACAAATGCGTCCATTTGGAGGACGCGGAAAAAGTCGCTGTCTTTCGGATTTTGAAACTGTTTCGAGGTATGCTCTAAAGGTGCTTCTCAGTATAACCGACCACCAGGAAATTTAAGGAAGCTCACCCTCTAAATTGTACCACCTTCGGGCAGCTGGGCTGTCCACGTTGGGAGGCATCTTGCTAACCATCTCCTGAATTCCAACTTCAATGGAGGCGCCATCAGCGATCTTGAAAAGGCCCCGCCATATTTCCTTTTCCACCGACCAGACCAAGTCATTCCTGCATTTTCCTCTTTCAATCCACAGCTATAATATAATAACCAGGTAAGCTCTCCATTGCGCTATCTACCTAAGGAAGCTCTAACTCACTTGAGCAAGTCGGGCCCGTGAAATATGATTTGATGACAGCTTCTTTGGGCTGAATAGAATCAAGGGGCCAATGGCAATGGCCAGCTCTAGCGGGCGCGATAGGGAAGACCAGCCATGAGATGGTGCTGGGAGCCCTTCGCCGAACTCTTCGGCAGCCTCCTTTTCACCCCAAGGATTGTCCAAGCGGCCCTACAGTTGAGATGAGATATAGGGGGTTGAGAAAAACAGGAAAAAAAAATGCACCTGGAGAAGTCGGCGAATTGCTAAGCACGCAAGTCCAACATTTGCATATATCTGGAACGATTGACTTTTTCTCTCATTTTCTTCCCAAAACATATATAAGTCCCGACTTTTTGACTGGTTGAGAGTGATGGGGAATTTTGTGCCTTGCTTTGACCCAGAAATGTCAGCCTTGCTTGAATGCAGGGCAGCTGCTGCCTGCTTGAAGGTTTCGACCCAGTCTTCTAAGCTCTGGTGTGCTTCAATGGTCAAATCTCAGAAAGATACATAAACTGCGCAGGCAACGTACGAGGTTCTTCAGGCCAGAAACCACAATCGGGGGATGTACCACGTTGCTACAAACTTCACTTGAGTCGCTCAATGCTGAAAAGATATCCACTAAGCGGATTGTTAGGAGACGGGATGCAACATGTGGATATGAGCGTGTTGACACTGATGATGGAATCTCCCCCCTCAAGGCCCCGCAATACGCTCGGCTATTCTCGTCACTGGACTGAAGGGCGTGTGAGAAGTCTTTATGCAGGGCTGCTATTGTTTCCTATTGCAATTGTTACTTCAATGAACAAGCGTATTGTGCAATGGACGCACCTGAATCCGTTCCGAAGGCGATTCAAAGGTATCCGCAAGAGCGGTGAGCCAGGGGAGTTGACCAAAGAGACTCGATCGGTGTAGCATTTCTTTGTAGATGCTGGCGCTTGATTCAGCAGGCAGTTCATTGACTTCGTCGTATATGCATTTTGTAGTGTCTACATATTTTTCAAGGAGGGCTTCGAGGTCAATCCCCGGACTAGGTGGATTAAGAAACAAAAGTGTGGAATCGCTATAACCTGTGAGGATGTGGGTGTTCATTATTGTGGCAGGGTGTTTTCGATTCCACAGTCGTTTTTTTTTCTTCAAGATTCTTACCGGATGACTTCCCGTAGAGATTCCGATGATGGTCTGGTGCACCAGACGATATCAAAAAATATCAACTCCGGTCGGAAAATGAAAACCGACCGCCCAAACCATAGCCCCTATCATCAGATTTCCTGAGCCTGATGACATATGTTTTGGGTCGGTCGCTTAATCCGACATACACAAGCCTAGTTGTTCAACGTTGTGTTCACTGCTCTGATGATCGTTGAGGACCTCAACTATGAGGAGGCATATGTAGCTGCAGCATGCGCTATCATACTCCATCGGTTTTGAGCAGCAACGTCTTATCATTTGAATCACCTTCTTATCCCACAACGTATTCCATTTATCCTTTGTTCCATAGGTGGGAAATTAAATTGGTGCTGCGTATGATTAGACCCATGCCATACTTCGGCCACTACTCATCTTTCACCCACTTAGAATATATCCCTCATTTTCCCATCTTTTCAAGTCAAAACTTTAACCAGTTAGTCCCGTATATGCTATTAACCGATCCAAAAAATCCCTTTGTATGCCCAACATCGGGACGGAAACACACTACGTTGTTTATGCTCAAACAATCGGTGATGATGAATTGAGATCGTCACCCACAAGCTGCAGACTTTCGTCCTATTTCAGCATCGTTATGGCGACACGCATATTTCATTTTATTCATCCGCCACCGAACGATCAATTGATATACCTTATTTGTCGACGCCTTTTGAGGTCCAACCCTAACCCTTTGACGGTTATCGCAAGTCCAACAGGTCACATGATTGATCATAAGGCGGCATAAGCGACGCGAATCGCGGTTTGTGCGTCTGATCCTGGTTCATCGGGTGTATTTAATATAGATCAGGTCGTTGATAAATTTTCAACGCTTCAATGTTTGCAATTGGTGCTGGCAGCACGTATGGCATGAGGTCCAAGCCTTTGAAACTAAATTACATACACACACGTTGCTCGGGGGTGAGGTCAATAAAATAATAATAATAATATGTAAGTGACAACAGGAAATTGGTCGCACAAACGTTAACTATTTCATGTCGTTTCATTTTTTCGCATTGTACAGGCGGATCCAAGTAACACGTGACGTGTAGAAAATACGAATAAAGGGCGGGGATTTTCTAAACAGGTAATAACAATAGCGCCGTTTGACACACGACCACAGAACCAAGCGGAGCACCGCACCAGCAAAATACAAGCTGTACATATACGAAGTAAAATATTGACCATTCCCTACAAACAAAGCGAAAAACCCCAGGCTGAAAACACGCGATGCCTGTGTGGCGCTCGACCCTAATCTAGTAACCTAATAATTCCAACTGTATGCAGTTTGGAACATTTGCATATGGAAAGATCGGATGGATATAGAGAAGAAATAAAGAGGAAAGGGGCGCAGGGGGTTCTCGAAGAAAGGTGAATGCCCGAAAAGGTGGATGCCGGATCAAGACGGACCAAATCGATTCAAAAACGCGCACGTAAACAAAGTACATGAGATTTGGAGATGGCGAAGCCTGTCTTCGAACTGAGGATGTTGAACGGGTGACAAACCTCTGACTGTGTGGCGGCAGTTCGTCCACCTTCTCCAAACCTCTTTGCTCATTTGTACTCACCAATCCCATCACCCCGCATACACGAGATCGGTCGACGACGGACTTCTGCCGTTGCCACGTGATTGCCATGTACTTAAGGGCTTGCCGGCGCCCATCCTTTTCTTTCTTAACCATCATGCTATGTTTGCATCCAGATCCCTCACCCCGGGTTACACAGGAAGATGTGGACGCACATCTTTTCCACTGTGTAGAGGTTGATAACAATGCAAGCGCGTGTGGTTCACCTTAGGTCTTTGGGCCGCTCGTATGAGCAATTTTGGGTTCCCGGGGGAAGCCCTGTGCCATTGTGTGTCAGAGCCAATGCGTGCACTTGGCTGAAAAAAACAGTTTTTCTTCCACAATTTATTTTTCTTGGTGAGTGTAGTTTATCCCCCCACGCACTGGCTCAGTCTCCTTTTTCACCGGTCAGGTTTTTTTTCCGCTTTTCACTCCCCATGTCGGACCTGGCAGAACAAGCAGCTTTCCTTTTGCGGATGAATCAAATAACTTTTCCCGGTGAGAGCAGAGTCTTTACCCTACCAACTGGCTCAGTCTCCTTTTCACAGGTGAAAGATGGAGCAAAAGCCCCACCGGTCAAACCCTAAGCCCATCCAATTACCCTGACTAGACGCTCGCTTACCTTCGTTCACAGCCTCATTCCATCCTTACAATTACCACCTATGTGTATAGGATCCCGGATTCGTGCTGGAGTGTAGAGTTCAGAGGTTGCCTGGTAAGTGCCAGGTGTTTCCCTGACAAACTTACTGACCAGCCTTCACACGCAGTCCATCTAAGCAGGTTTGCCTCCATTGGCAGCTGGATCCATGCCCAAGCCTGGACTCTTGTGCTGGTAAGCCTCTTTGTTACTCCATTGCACGATCAGTTTGTTAACCATGCCCCTTGCAAGCGAGACACATCCTGGGGCGCTCCTTTGCCTCCCAGCCTAATTCGCCTACTTTTGTTTACTTCGTATTACTTACATTTCATCTGGTGCTTTGGATAAGTAGAGATGTGGGCCCCATCTCTACTTAATCAAAGCATCCCTTTTTCATTCATTAGCTTACTTTTGACTTGAAATATGTAATAAGCAATTTGGTAATTGTTCAACCAGGCAAACATGGTTATAAGATGTGCTTATATAATGTTGTCCAGCAATCCTTGGTTGTGTCAAATGTACCGTTTCGAGAACATTTTCACGAACATCTATGAGAGGTTGATTCTTCAGCACGCATAAACAAATTGATTAACCCTAACCCAAGTGTAATCTGGGCATGAGATCAAAAATGTTGGATGGGAACGAGTGGTTTTGGCAGCTCAAAGATGTTGCTTTCACACAAGAGTTGTTAAAATTAAACATTGCGCTGCAAAGCAAATCAGCATCACATATTATTTCAAAATGTTTAACGCTGCAATATGTTTGCGCGATGGGTGGTGATCAGAGAAGAAAGGTAGGCTGAATGATCTATGCGCTGGTGTTTGTGGTTGGCTGGATGATGCCTGGAATAGGCATTTTCTTCAAATCGGTTGTTTTGTTTTTTTCAGCAGAGATCGGCATCTTTGCGATTTTTTACAACATCAAATGTTAGGTCAGCAGAAAGCTCTGGTTACATACAGGTCTGTTACTAAACACTTGTTACAAAAACAATATCGCGAGTATGGATGCGCTGGAAGACTCCTGGTGGCCAAACACCTTCATGGCATCATGCCCTTTTACTCTCCCACCATCGTCTCAGTGGCTTCAAAGGCAGGATGGCAGGACCCTCATAATCCAAGCTGGAGGAGACCCTCTGGAGTACCGCATTCACCCTGATTGCTTACCTTTTTTGATGCTTCTTGACATGGCTCAGCTGACATATTTGTCGATGTCAAACTCAGGCCAAACTCATCACCAGGAAACATTTTATAAAGGCGTCATTTTTCTCGATAACCTGAGAAGGAATTTTCTGGCTACCATCCAAAATTTACCTGCAGGTCATGAAACCCAGAGAGCCCCACTACCAGAGAGCATGCACCGGTGGCTTTGCAGATTTCTACATGCCATTCCACACGATCCAAAAAACCGTAGACAGCATGCTCAATTGTTGAATAAGGTTTATTTGGAGATTGACTTATTCAAATATGGTGAACTCAGCCATCCCTTAACTCATGCAGCTCATTCATGGAAATGCAGACTTCTTACATTGGTCGCTTATTCACAAAGAGGAGCTCGTCAGCTGCTTGTCCGCAGCATCAGAATTGGTTGATGGAAGCTTTCTCTACTCTGCTGAACCTCTCAGCTGGCTGAAAATTCTACGCTCTCAGTTTGTTCACGTTGGACTCTGCACGCCCCTGTCATTATCCCAGCTAAGGCAGCAGACAGCCTCATCCAAACAGTCGAGAGAGGAAGCAAAATTTCAGAGTAGGTGACGCCGCAATTGAGATAATTCCTGCCTTCCTCCAATGATGTGACCCCCCATTTTCAGCATTGGTTAGCGCTTTGGATGAAAATTCCTGCAATTCATCCCCTCCCCCTTCTCCCCACCAAGTATCCGGCTCCAAAATTTCTGGCCCAGCTACTCCCAAGCCAGCTGCATCGACGCCACCGGAGCAGCTTGCATCACCCTTGCATCGGGGTCGTGGACGGCCTCGGCGCCAAAAACCTCTTTTCCCAGAAGAATTGCCTGCTGTTGAACCAGCACGAAACCTGCGGTCACGGAAAAAGTCTAAAGGAACCTTTGACGATCCTTGGGTCGACCTTTCCAAGGCCCCTGCATTGACGCCTGCAAGCCCCAAAAAACCATGTCTGTCAAAGACTTCCAACCGCCCTTCTCGGAAGCCTGTAAATTGGCCCCCTTCCTTGTACAGGTGTTTTTCCTGACTCTATTTCTACCAGGGATCAATGTCAGGGCAGGTAGCGAGATCCAAGAAGAGCCAACAGGCAAATGTACAAAATTCCTCCATGCCCATTAATTCCTTCACTGACTGCTCTGTAGGGAAGTGACTCCTTGAACCGTCAAGTCATGGCAGAGACCAAATTTGACCCACAAGCTCTGCATTTGAGTAGAGAGCGCGCCTCTCCAGAGGGATCTTTGCAGGGATATTTTCAGGCTCAGCCAGCAATGCAGGGAGTGGAAATCACCGACAAACAGATCAGCAATGCTGGAAGCGTTACTGTTTGCTCAGATCATTTTAAGTACATCTCAACTATGTCCTCCTTCGATGACTTCTATTTCAAAAAGACTGTCAAGAAAGAATTGCTAAAAGATCGGGACGTGACTTGGAAAGCATTCAGAGCTTTATCCCCTGCATCGGCATGGTTGTTTATTTGCAAACCTTTGGATGGACACTAACCCCCCTCAACAGCAAAAATCATCCGCCGCCAATTGGGAGAAGCTCAAGAAAGGCTTCAATGCGGTTGCCAGCGGTGATCCATTCAAGGGTCAGGCAATCAGGAACCTGGATAAAATCTACCAGAAGCACCAAAAGCTTTCCCAATTGTGAGAAACATTGGCACCCTTTTGTAACGGCAGGCGCGGGGTAGATCCCAAGGGCAAAAACATACAGAAATAAAGCCCTGAGAGGTAATTTGGTGCTGCCAGTGGTGTCAAATAGACGGAAATAACTGGCTAAAAATTTGATCATATATACTCTTGGAAAATTTCTTGTGCATCAAATATAAATCTATCGAATTCCAATAAAAAGGCTATGGACACGCCTATGTGCCTTTTGTAAGGCCTATCTATGGCTTAGTCAGGTGACTCAATGCAACTTTACCCAATCACACAACAACATACAACGCTTTTTGCAACTGCCAAGGCTATGGAAGGGCAGAATTTTCCGACTGATGATTCAATCTGGGAAATGGCTCATAAAACTTGCTTCATTCCTCCTCCCAAAAGGTGGATATTTGGAGCCACCACAATAAGCTTTGGTAGCGCCCAGTTTAATTTTGACAAGGCCGCAGTGTATGAGTTGGCTCTGCTTGACATCCATGCGCAGTACTGGGAAGTCACTGGCCCAGAATACATTCGGAGATATCACCGAGGTTTGCAATACCATGCAGAGCTCCATTTTCAAAACAACAACTCCCTCAGAGTACAACACACCCCAGCATTTCTACATCCGTGGCTGGTCAGAACCATCTTCAGGATGCGTCATAATGAAAATGGAAGGGTCAAGATGCGGCTCATTCTGAATGATATGTCAGAGGCGGAGAGGTCCAAATTAGAAACCCCCGATCTGCAGGCAGACGGTATCTTATCATGTTCTCTTTTCCATACCTGCTCAGACTGACTCCTCTTTTAGACTGGCAGGCAGTGATTATGCACAGGTACCATCAGGAAGATCTGACACAGATGATCAAGGCGATATGCACTGAGCGACGGATTTCTAAGCATGGCAGCACTCAATACTCATGGAGGCTACCACTATTTAATAGCATTCAATGGGGCAACGATAACACTTTGACTGCGGACCACACATATGCTCCTCGCTTTTGCCTCCTCTACAAGCATGAAACTGCCAGTTGCCGCTGGGAAAGTATTTTGGCTTCTTCAAAGTCACGCGCATGGACAATTGGTCAAAACCCCTTGACACAATCGGATATAAAGCGGTTGCTGGATGGACGGTGGCTGAATGACGACATCATCAATGCCTACTTGGAGTTGTGCAGGTATTTACAGCCAGACATCCATTTTCTCTCCACCTACTGGTTTTCCTGCCTGGAAAATTGGGGGAAAGAAGCTCCAAGCAAGTTAGCGTCCTGGGTGAGCTTGCTTTTTTTAAAAATTCTAAAAATCTGCTCACCAGATGCTGAAAGATCTCAAAACATGCGTCTGACCTGTCTACTGCCATGAACAGGTTTATGGCTGTGATCACAGTCATAAATTATCCAAAAGACCATTGGATCGCTCTTCGATTTAATCCAAAAACTCAGATTTTGCAAGTCTTTGATAGCATGGCGCCGCAAGATTTTGCAAATCAGAAGCGAAGATTTGAGCAAGTGAGTTGTTCCCTGCAGATTGAAATGCAACTTAATTGTTGACCAATAGGAGATATTACAACCCCTCGGGCTTCACCATTGGAAGGTTCAACAGGGTCAAAAAGTTCCACAGCAGAAGGGTTCTTCTGACTGTGGCGTGTATGCCTGTCAATTTGCGAAGCACTGCGCATTGGGCCTCCCTTTCTTCCAAATGCTTGATGAGGCACAGTCCAGGTGGGTTAGGAGAATGTTGGTGGTTGAGCTTGCAGATGGGCGGATCCGCTTGCCTGGGGGCTGACGTATTTTTGGCAAGGAGCGGTTTGAAATGTATCTATTTTGATGGGATGGGGGGTAGGATAAATATGCCAGAGACCATCTAATCAATAACTCCTGATGCTCCCGATAGCTCATATGGATTGGAAATAGAAACTGTAGCTATTGTTGGAGAGTAGCTACGTAAGATCCTTTGTTACTATGCCCAATCCCATGAAGGACGCATGTCCTCGCGCACTCGTCCTGCCTCTACACAATCTGCCAAATCTGCCCCCACTTCAAAAAAACTCGCAGAATGTCCCTGATCAGATGTTCCGAGTTGGTTGAGCATCTCTTTTGCAAGGTCCTGACAATCTGCCTGCAGAATTTGATCAAACAACCCTGCCTGGCTGGTAGGTGGTTGCTCGAGGTCTAAATAATAAGCTCTCCCTTTTTCTGCCCCTCGAAGGGCGGCAGATATCTCCTTGATGAGATGGACTGAGCCAAATGTTTTCAAGGATGTCCCTACAACCAACAAATTATCCACCTGACAGATGTCAAGGGCTTGCATAGCTGCAATGTGGTCAGCATTTGGGTGTGATTCGCCATATAAAATTATGGCCGGGCGAAGCAATCCACTTTTTGAAGCAACTCGCTTCCCCTCTGACTTCCGCTGTTTGATCCAGGCCTCGCATCTAGGGCAGGTAGGTAATCGACCCTCAGAGAGAGCTGAGAAATGATGGCATGTGTGCTCATTGAAGCTGCAGTGAGTGCAGTGGACCTTCATGACCGATCCATGAAGCTGTACACAATTGGGCTCTTCACCCATCGTCGTCAACCCAGCTTTGAGTTCAAGGTTGTCAATGTTTTGGGTATATACCCTGCCAAGAATCCCGCTACAGAGCAGGGCTCTCAAAAGTTTATGAAATGAAGTCGGTTGGGCCTGCGCAGATGCTTTGGAAAGATCAGCCATCAAAGAGGCATGGGCTGCGCATTTGCTTGCGTTCTGCAAAGCCTTTTTAGATGAGAGCATCTACATCAGTGCCAACTGTCCCCATACCTGAAAGGTATCCTTGTCAAACAAGTCAAGTGGATTCTGTGTCTTGAATGAGGCCCTAAGAAGCCCTCCACTTCCCCTAAATGGCTGAATCCCAGCTGCCTTGGACACTCCAGCACCTGTTACTAGGTCAGAATCGGAGCCAGCCACATCATGGACACAATCTTTATCCATACCAAGTACCATCACCAGATGCTTTGACTTCAGCAGATGTTCGGCAAGGTTGCAAATTTCCTCTAATGAAGCTGGCATGTGGTTTGACGTTATGCGTGTTTATTGATTTATAAAGGCTCCATCGGAATTTTTTTTTGGTGTTTAGTTTTTAGGTATACTATAACTGAATTGCCACAATCAACTCATCTGAAGGAGCCTGGTTAGGAATGTCCATTTCTATAACAATTTATATCCAAGAAACTGTTTTATCACAACAAGGGCATATGCAGATAACCTGATCCCTGACCACCAGCTGCTCACCTCCCTTGTCCTCTTCATCAATGTTATTTTCATAGATTAAATAAGCCCACCAGAGAGCAGGCTCATTTTTCTGATTTATTGCCATATTGGTGGCCATCCACGGATCTGGCATGGCCAGGATAGCCTCCCTTTTCTCTTTTTTTAAAAGCTCCCTTGCCAAATTGACTAGGCGAATGTTGCCGGATATAAAATGAAGACTGCCACCTCGAGCTGTAGGCTGGTGGGCAACTTCTATGATAGAGCTTGGTATGTCTGGAAATTCCAAGATCAGCTCTTTCAGATACTCAGCCTGAGTGGTCGTAAAGTCTTGGAGGAGACATTTTCTATGGAACCAGCTTTGGCATTTCCAACAGAACCGCTGTTCTTCCAGGTCTGGATTCCAGAGGGAATTGCATGTTGATAGGCCACACTGGCTTGGCGTGCCCTTAGATTGGCATTAGCACGTTTGTAAGGGCCCAGATTTTCAATATGAATATATACTTGAAGGCAAAAATCCCTGTGGTTCCAGAGGAATCTACAAATGATGGTGAGCGTTGGTTCTTAGTTAACCATGTTGCATTTTATTGCACCTGGTAAAGTATGTGACGACTGGTGGATGGTCCAGGTGTCCATCCTGCAAATGTATTACCTCATAGTCGTGTAATCGACCTGAAATTTAGTCAGCGCTGGTTTTATTTTTTGGATATTGCTCACAAGCAATCTCCGTTGATTCTATGAGATCCTCATGGTCTGAAGCATAAAGCTCCTGTTGAGATGCGCTTTCCAGATATCTGTTCAAAAAAAAGAAAAGCATCAGTAAACTTGAAGCCGTTGAGTCCTGAACATATATAACCTATTGAGCTCTTTGATGCCTTTAGGTTTGACCTCCTCAATGTCTTTCCTGCTATAAAACCACCGTACTCTTAAATAATGTACCTGAATTAGTTGAGGATTAGTCCGCATTTGCATAGGCATAAATTGTCGCAGACTGTTGAATCTCTCCTCTTCGTCTTGGGGGTTCTAATTTCTAATATTGTCGCTTTCCAGTACCCATCCATTGTCCTATCATCCAGTCGAATGCTATTGAGTGCACTGTGCATCACCAAGCAAAAAGAACCCGCATGGAAGGTCCATGCTGCAGGTATATTGTGAAACGGTTCAGTTGATATGTCTAAAGCATAGGTTGCAGGCTACCTTTCGTTGCTTTTTTTTTATATGTATACTCCAGTTTGAACGATTCGCATGGTTTGGCAGCCTTCCATTGGGCAGGTGTTGGTGAAGCTGACATCGGAGGATAAGAAAAGTGGATAAAGTGGTCTTTGGTTTATACGTGCTCAGAACATTATAAGTATAAATAAATATAAATTATAGATTCATTCAGGGCTTGAATCTGAGGAAGAATCGGTAGTACTGCTGTTATCTGCTTCACTTCCCTTATCTGTAATGCCCCAAGACAAACTGGTTGATTCTGAGCCCGATTGTTTGGTTTTTGCTACCGTTTTGTTTCGCATTCTGGCAGGCGTTGGCCAACGAGACACATCAATTCTTTGGCGTTTTTTTGGGGGCGGTCGGTGGTTTTTCTTTTGGATGGATTGTTTGTTGTTTCGACCTTGTTTTCGTTTTTTGCTGGTGGAGCTGTTGGGATCAAGTCGTTTTTTTAGCTCAGCGGTGCTAACTTGGGGTCGCTGAGGTCCTATGGGTAAAATCCTTATAGAAGCGGAGATGGATTTGATACGATAGTGCAGAGGGTTGGTCAGGAAGCAAACTGAGCCGCCAGTTGCATGCCAGAGATTTGAGTTGGCCTTACTTTGAGGCAAGCACTGCAGCTGTTGAAATATTTTGTCGATCCCTTCCTGGATGGCATGAACCATGTCTAAGTCGCCCTTGTATGTTTCGAGAATCTCCCAATATTTCCCAATATAGCCGCTTTTTTCCGAGTAGCCCGACCAAATCGTGTTTGCTTTGAAGCATATGTCTGAATCTGGAAAGAAAAGCGACCGCAGAGCCTCAAATGATATATCCAATTCCTTTGACTTGGGGGCGCCTTCGAGGCCATAGGTTGATGGTAAAAATGTGCACTTTCCACCTAAACGAGCAAGAATACTCTGGCAGGTCCAGGTTTCCATTGAACTTTTGAGGTCCTTTGGCTGTGGCCGTACTCCAGCAGGCAAAAATCCCTCATGTAAGCTTAACCAGGCGTCTCGGGTGAAAGAAGTGAACAGGGATTCAACCAAGTCCAAGGGTCCCGGTCCGATATCCATTGCATGAAAGTCAAATCGTTGGAAAAAGTCCACAGGCTGCTCTTTGCAGAGCCTGACCACTGTCCCCCATGAAATGGTCTCACCCCAAGGGCAATCCAGAGTTCGGTGGGGTTCTGTGAGCTGGATTCCTCTAGTCCGATTGTTTTTTGGTTTTGACATGGATGCAAGGGCAATTTTGTAGTCCCGCTTAATCTCTGCACCATCCTCCATTCCCAAGTTTATGTCGATACGCTCCATGTCATCAGGGTCTAGGTCATCCACAAAAAAGATACCAAACCTCTCTCTCACTCGGACCTGGTGAAGCATGCGCAATGCAGACTGCACGTAGGGGGGAATGTTGGATGGTGTTATCATGACAGAGCGCATCAAGTGCAGGATTAATGCGGAGAGGGTGCCGTAGTTATCTGGGCGCATCAGTGCAAGTTTGCAATGAAGTTCATGCAACTCGATCAAGCGTCGTGATAAAAATTTGAAGAATGTTTTGGCTGGAATCCATATGATGGGGTCATCTTCCAGAAACCTCTCCGCCTATGAAGCTGTCAGCCTACTTAATGACCATGGGTGAAAGATAAGAGCTATACCCTTTCTCTAACCATTGGAAGGAGCGAATTGACCACATGAGCACTTGCGCGAAGCTCATCGCGCACTCCATAGGAATTTTTTTCAGCTGCTTCAAGGACTTTGACCCACCTCTGACAGCCGTCCAAATACTTTTGATTACATCTTATCATATCATCAAGTGTTGAAATATAAGCCTGCTCTCCTGGTTGTCGGACTGCCTCAAAGTGGAGGTTGTATGATATTCTCTTCGATATGTAGGTGTTATGCCTGGTTGAGTCTGATGTCTCTGCTTTTATACCTCCATAATCCTGCATCGTGTTATGATGATACTCCTTGTGGTTTTTTTTGGAATGACCCATAAGAGCGTAGGATGATCGGAGGTTGCTGAGTTTCCAGAGGCCTACCATGGGCTCTGGGGTGTTGGTGGGGTGAAAGGAGACTCCAAGGTCAAGATAGAGCTCGCCATTCTCTCTTTCCAGCATATGATCCCAGTCTAAACTTGGTACAAGCATTTGAAGGGATTGAAAGGCATTCTCCTCAGGAGTGTGTTGTTTTGTAAGCATTTTTATTCCTCTTGCATCAAGGACGAAGAAAAAGGACCCAAAGCATGATAGGAGATCGGCATTATTTTCTGATATCTCGAGACGGATGTTGGCCAGGAGAGACGCTAGTGTGGGTGGAGATATGGGTAATGTAGGCTGCCGAGCATGGCCTCCAGATTTCCACCTGAGCTGCTCAATACTTTTTGGAAGGTATTCGGAAGTTCCTGGGTACTGATCCATGGAAGCTGCCAATGATTTAAAGACGGCTTCTGAAAGCCATAGTTCCTGTAACTCTTGTGGCATAATGGTAATGGCTCGATTGTTGTTGGGGTTCTTGTGCACCATTCTTGGAAAGAAGACGTAGAGGTTAAACTGTTGGGTAGCTTCACCAAAGTATCCAAAAGGCATGTGAGGGATGGAACTGAGGGGAAACCGAGCTGTGGGCCTTATTCGTGGGTCATTCAACTCAGCTTCAATTTCTGGAGGCTGCAAGAGCGTGATATAGATGGATGGGTTTGAAGAAAAGGGAGGCTTTGCGGCAAAGTGGGGTTTGAGGTGGAGATTGATGGCTCCTCTGCAAGAAATTTTGGTACCTCTGGTGACCCAAAGGATGCTGTCGATGTCAACTGAGATGGTGATTTGTTCTCGAGGCAAAGGTAGATGGTCTTCCTGAAAATTGAACTTGATGAAATCGTCTGCCCTTGTCTTTCCACGGACAAACACGTTATAGCTTTCCTTGGTTTTGGGAGCCCTCCCTGCTTCATCAAGCATCAAAGATGCACCCATGGAGATGGGCTTTCTTTTACTATCTGGAAATTCATCCATACTCATGTCATCGCTGGACGAGTGAGTTTCTGATATTGTTGGTGGTGGCCACTCTGTATTGTCTTCTTCAATTGGAAGGAGTCGTGATACGTAATCAATTGGGTCCTTTTTTAATGAGACTCGGTCAAAACCAGGAGGTAAACGGTATCCTTGGTCTTTCCATGTGGATGCCCAGTTGGGAAGTGCCAATAAACCTGAGGAATCAAAGGTCCATGTGTTTAATGGTGCTGGAGTGTATTGTCTACGAAACGGTGAGCTGCCATAGTCATCAAAGTCAATGAAAGTCAAGCCATCCATTGGTTCCTGGGCTGATGTGTTTTCCTCCGTTGTCAGTGGAAGTGGATCTGGTAAATGAGGTCTTGTTTTCAGAGTGCATGGGCTGAGAGCCCTTGTATTCTGACCACGCGGTAGGACGTCCTCATCTGAGGACATATCGTTAAAGTCTTCCAGAAGGGAGCACCGTTTGCATTTAAAGGCCTGACTCAGGAAGATGAGTTTAAGATTCCTGATCCACTGAAGTCGGGCAGGCTCGGAATTCATTTCATCTAGGAGATGTTCAGGAGGTTGGGTCCAGTCAGTATTATTCCGGAAGGCTACTTTCCACGATTTGAAGCAGAGATAAGACCATTGGAGCACCGCACGGAACATCCACTCTCTAGACTGATGGTCACAAGGAACTTCAGGTGCAGGGACTGAGGATATAAACTCCTTCCAATTCCATTTATGGTCCTGGAGCAGCTGTACAAATCCAGAAATTCCAGGGCCTGAGTGAGAATCACGCTGAAAATATAAGTTAAGTCGTGCTTTTCTTCCATAGTAATTTTTCATGGAATACAGTACCAGAATCAAGTCTGCTTCATAAAAAATTGTCTCCCTATCCAGTTCTTCAGATCCAGGCCCCAGAAAAGCATGGTAAAGTTTCCACCAAATCGTACGTCCATTCCAGGACTCCCATTCTGCAAAGGCCTTATTGAAATCCGGCCCAGAAAGACCGTGGCGTCCCAAGATCAATGCCTTTGCTTCAATAAAATCAAACATGACCAGAAAATATGTATTTGGTGCCAATACAATGAGAAATAGCAGAGGAGCAGGGATAATTTCCTCAGTGGTGATTGCAAGTGACTGCCGCAAAAGGGTCTGGTCCTCCTCAACATCTCCAGTCAGCCTTCCTATTGTGTCCTTGGAAAGGTAGTAGAACCGTTGGGTAGATTCGCCGGAAGTTTGACTTTGATGAGATGTGCAGGTTAGGAAAAAATCCAGTACAGGAACAGCAACAATATTCCCTGGTTTGAGAGTCTCCAATTGCTCAAATGCAGGTACCCAGTGCTCTGGGTTTGCAAGATGTGACGCTAAATTTTACATCAGCAAGGAGAAGCCGACGAAAATACCAGTTGCCTGCCAACATACCGATTCTCTGAGTGTTTTGGTTTTCACTTTCGGGTTGGATGTTATTTTCTTGGGGGATCAATATAGGTGGGGAAGTAACAGGCCTGGAATTGTGTGGAGGTCTGTAGTCTTCATCTCCTAGAAGATTGCTGAGATGGCTATTAGAGCTTGCTATTTCCCATTGCTCCCACTGGATAATATATCTCTCTTCTGACGAGGATGGGGTCCAATCTGATGAAGGCCAGGATGGGCATGGGCTCCAATCTGATGAAGGCCAAGATGGGCATGGACTCCAAGAAGGCCCTCCTGTAGATGGAACATCCGTGGGAGAAGGAGATGATATTCTGCCTTGCGAATTGGACCCATTGGGGTGGGGTAGATGGGGAGCTGAATTTGTAAAGTCAGACCATGATGAGGCTTGGGATTCCGATAAACTATCCATGTCTGAACACAAGGGAGAATTAATTGGACAAAATGATAAGATATCAAGGAAACCAACCACATGATCCGTTAATTTTATTTATAAATAAGTGTCTCCAAGATCCATTAAAAACAACCATGGCATCGAATTCTGGTCAAGCTCAAATCATTTTTAGACACGCTACTGTTTCCCTGCATCAAAAGAAGATGATATGGCTAGAGCGACGGATGCAAAAAAAAAAGGAAAAGGTGATGATAATCAATGAAAAGTGGTTGAAAATATTAATTGTGCTAACGCCTATAATTTGGAAAAGAATGATGATCCATTGGGAGGAAAGGAAATTCGCCATCAAAAAAAGAATTTGAAGGAGTTGATCGCAATGCAGAAGTCGCGGACGAAAAAAGTTACAGAGTTGATGGCTAAACGGGCAGGAGTATTTTCAGGAGATACAGGAAAAGTTGTGGAAAGGAATTAAAGTTATATTATTGCCCAAGCTTTGGATTGGGTCCCATTCCAAGTTGTAATGCAAATTGATATTGAGTCAACACACAGGCAAATTGAGGATGCATGTGACTGTTCTGAACAGTCACATGCACCCAAAATTGCACGTGATTGTTCAGAACAATCACATGTTTCCAAAAAGCATGTGACTGTTCGAACCCAAAAAGGGCATGTGAGTTATA
>Ga0193742_1000040_pt1 | contig 85937 bp, 95 predicted proteins | sample L2c1metaG_FD_165511 | JGI IMG/M metagenome (GOLD analysis project Ga0193742, IMG submission 165511) | Soil microbial communities from a riparian zone of the East river system, Colorado, United States - L2c1 | ecosystem: Environmental > Terrestrial > Soil > Riparian zone | place: USA: East River... | reverse complement strand
GCTTCCTGTAGTCATCATGTAGCTTCGGCTACAGCATCCTCAAAGATAGCCACACGCGTTCCTCCTACTTCTCAACTTGGACCTAGATCTCCTCAGTTCTCTGACAATCCTTACATCCACGCCGAAGCGCAGAATCCAGCCCTTAGTAACGTATACAACACTTCCATAGTGTACGGTCCTGGCGGCACCTCAACTAGTACCGCTTCACGATCTCGATCAGTCAAAGACAAGATCAGGGAACTCGAACAGCGGGTGGAGATGGCCAACACCAATACGTGAACGCCTGGACCTCGTACTTAGTGGCTCAAGGATTGTGATTGTGATTACAGTACGGGACTTAAGTAAGGACTACATAGACAAGTACAACTACAGTCGAAGCATTTATAAGATTAATTGTGGATTTATGAAAGCAGCAGAAGACCCGAAAGAAAAGGACTGCCAATTAGCCTCCGAGGAGAGCCAGCGCAGCTCTGAGCTCCTTCTTCGCTTGCTCAGCATCCTCATAATTCAATGCGCTGACTGCGAAACGACAGTGTTTCTGAACTTTTGAGATGATGGCAGGGGTTAACTCGCCAGGATCTTCCTGGACAGGGACAGGTGGTGGTGGTGGTGGTGCCCTGGGGCGTGAATATACAACCGAGGGAGATTGTTGTGCAAAGGCATTGTGTATATGCGAAGGCGAAGGAGGAAACACCGTGCTCACGGAGTCATAAGATTCTGTAGCAGATGAAAAATACGGATGGGATAGAGGCTGAGGCGGTTGAGGACCAATGGCAGATGGAGATTGTTGTGCAAAGGCGTTGTGTATATGCGAAGGTGAAGGAGGAAACACCGTGCTCACGGAGTCATGGGATTCTGTAGCAGATGAAAAATACGGATGGGATAGAGGTTGGGGCGGTTGAGGACCGATGGCAGATGGAGAAAACTTCAGCTTGTTGTCGGGCTCTGCTAAAGCCTGTATCGAAGAAGAAATGGGGCTATAATGCCCTTCCACTTCTTGGTTCACCTGTGCGGCCCTTCGAAAAGGTCGTTCTGCTCTACTCAAGTCAACAGTGCCTGAACTGCTACCGCTTCCGCTGCGAGCTCTAGTTATATTTTCTTCATCCCTGACCGATTCGGTTGCATTATCCGACCAACTGCTAGATGATATGCCCCAGGCTGATGATGCGCTGGTGAGACCAAGATTTCCATCGGGTCTGTCCAGAAGAACATCTCTATTGGGCGGTTCTGAGATACCAGAGGTAGCTACGGTACTCCATGTCTGAGAAGTCTCCGCCCATCCGGGATAAGGATGGAGTGGATCGTTCGGTGATCGTTCGGAGGAAGTAGGTGGATGTGAGAAGTCAATATTCGATGACAGAGACGAAGGTTCATCCTGTGGTACTTCATGGTAAGAAGATAGAGTAGCTGCAGCGATAGTTGGTTGAGATGCCGGAGGGAACTCAGAGTCGCTCGGAGGAAGTGTAGGGGCCGACGGAATTTGTTGTTCTTGTTGCAACCTCTCCAACTCCTCTTGCTCTTCTGCCCATCCCGGTGGACCTGGAGCAGGTTTACGCCCTTCGCGAAAGGCTTTGGAAATATCTGCAGCTTTCCACTTGGCATAGCGAATCTTTTCTTGATTCTACACGTAAATGAGATCAAAAAAGATTTTTTCACTCATAGAAGAGAAACGCACCGATTCTGAGATATCTGATTTGGGGAACGTTTTAAGGACTTCAAGGAAGTTGGCCCCAGCCAAGAACTTTTTCGCAGTAGATCTGTATGAGTTATTGGTAAGAGATAAATCTCACAATTATGAGATAGCAGCATACCTAGTGGCATGACCGCTGCGATCTTCGTTGTCGGCATTTGCAAAGACTTTGAGAGCAAAGTTTTCTACATATGCAGAGCTAGCCGATTCATTGTGAATCGCATCGTTAGGTCCGATCTCATTCTTTGTCTGTTCTAGTGCAGCCAAAAGAGCTAAGAGGAGGTCGCGCGAGGCAGCATCGCGAGTTTTGAGGCTTATACCAATTTGCGCAGCATAATATGCACCTTCAGAAAATAGAGTAAGAATGACGGTAGTATATTTCTAAGATAGCTGCACTTGCACCAGTATGCAATGATAGGATCTTGGGTTCTAAGTTCCTCTGATCGTTGCAGGTATGGTGCAATTGATTTGAGGGAGGGAGGGACAGGTGGGAGGTTAGCGAGAAGGTCAGCCATGATTCCCATCAATCGGCCATCACTCTCTTCTTTCCGAAAGTATCCGTTCAAAATTTGCCGTCCACATCGTCATATACGATGAGCTCAACCATTGCTTCATTCTTCTCCTCGTTCGTATCAACAGTCCACGCAGACGCAGATAAGCCTGCTGAAGAGGCGAACGAAGTGGTAGAGGCCGCTGCCGAGGAGGAACCCGAGCCAGAGGATGTACGTGTCTCCCTTATTCAAGTCAACTCTTTCATGAAACATTCGCACTACAGGTCCAACCTATCATTCGCGATGAATGTAAGGCGTCGGCGAAATGCGCTGCTCTGACAAAACATTTTGAACATTGTCAGGAGAAAGTCGAGTCAGGTCAGGGTTTCAAGGGCGAGGATTGTGTAGAGGAACTGTTCGTATCTTCACGTCTCTTATCTGAAGTTATTCTCACTACCCCTTTATAGATGTACGTATTTCTCCTGCTGTCGCTGTATTTGACTACTGACCTTCCTCATCGAATCTCCATTTCAGTCCAGTAAGTCCCCAATTTTTTGCAACATGGTTGTTTAATTGACTGACGAAACTCATTTTACCTCTCAGCATGATGCACTGCGTCGATGTTCGTACTTCCAAAGCAATTTCCTTGTGACGTTCTTTAACTGATCAATGGATACAGGCATGTGCCGCACCAAAACTCTTCTCCAAGCTGCGTTAGAGAAGTCACTATACCATGGTATCATATTGCTATAAGCAATAGGTGCGAAATTCGCAGTAGTTGGATGTGTGGTAGCTGATAATTTTGTAGATAGATGTCACCTTGCCTTGATGTAGTATGCCGTAGTGCCCGGCATCTTCAACTTTAAATGATTCTCAAAAGCCTTTAAACGTGCATCCACGACCTTGAGAATCAACCAGCAATGCCCCCTTGACAATATTTAGTGCAGTTCTCGCCAGCTGAATAACGGCTCTCCTGGTAAATGTCTACACCTTGGATTCTGTTTGCAACCTCTTTAGAGATCGTGCAGGCGCTACTTATAAAGAAGCAACACGTCTAATGACATTATGGATGGTGATTCTGGCTGGGCCTTTACCGAACACCACTGTTGCTTTTTTCAGACCACTGTCCCTTTTTTCTTTACTGTCGAATCAAGCTACTTTTGAACTGTACTCAGGCTTAAGCTAATTATAGCCTCATTTTGTTGTCATTACTCTTCGAAGTTCGGCTTTGGTCGATTATGAAGAGATTGCGGAATATCGAGCCCTTCAACCATACATAACGATGTGTATACAGCAGGCCACTCACCCTCGCCACCTCCTGGATACCATTACACAAATTCCCAAAGACGTTTACGCGTTGTTGACATTTGGATCACAAGCATAATTAAACCTTGATTACGGCGCATGTGAGTAGACGATTAGATTGTCCTAACGTGCTGAAAGATGCACTTGATACTGGCAAATAATGCTATATGCATGCGCAGACCTTCCACCTCGAGTGTACATCCAATTGTTATGCTTTGAGCTCAATTGTCTAGATTAACGTGAGGCTGGAGTTGGACAGGAGCTTTTACGACATTTCAAACACATTTCCGACATGAACAAAGTATAGAACGCGGCGCCAGCGTCCATGATCCCAGCCATAATCTCGAGCAGCAGGGGGCCATCGTCAATCTTCCAGTCTCAAACTCCCGGGTGTCGATGGCGCGCTATTCTGAGTGTTGCCTTCCAACGCTGTATCCATCGAATTGACCAGCAGTATAGGTGGCAACGGCTTCTTTACCATTTTTCGAGGTACGGGTTCGCTATCGCTTTGAGTGCGAGATATTGCTGGGGGAGATAGAGCTGATGAGCTTGAAGCACGCTGTGGTTGAGGACGAGTACTTGTTGAAGCTTGGGTGGATGACATTTTGGTTTTTATGTCGTTGTCTGCTACAACAGGTGGAGAGAGGTTGTTGACCGCCGGTGTGACCGCCGAGGAGCTTTGGCGGGAAGTTGGTAAATCAAGGCTCGGTGCTTGGAGTGAATTGAATTCAGTCAGTACGTTGAACAAGTCGTCAAGCTGGGGGATTATAATTTCGAATAAAATATCAGGAAAGTGATAAATAGGTACCTTGCCCATGATGTCACTGATTGCTTGCTTCCTGCCTTCAAATTGATGTGCCAGGGATGCGAACTCTTCTTCTCTAGCTTTGTTCTTCTCTGCTTCCTCGCTGGGCACGTCCACATTCTCTTCATCGCCTTCAGGTTCACCACCCGAGGATGGGGCCGTAGTGAAGCCCCCGTTTAATCCTGGAGGAACAGACGGATCATCAGGTCTAGCTCGTTTGCTGCCACTACCAACACCAGTCGTAGATACATTTGAAAGGGTTGCTTTATGAGAAAATACATGCTTCTTGCTCTTCACATCAGCAGCTTTACCAGACCCAATGCCTTCCATTTCAATGTGCATTTGGGAGATCTGGCTCTGCAAGTCCAAAATATTGGTAAGATGGGACCATACGAGTTCAGGTGGGACTGCCGGATTTACACTTTGGCTAGGACCGACTTCGGGCGAAGACAGATTGATTTGAGAGGGTGGAAGATGGTCTGGCTGGACTTCTGGGTCTTGAGAATGTGGTACGAGGGTACCGAGAGAAGTACCATCAAATGGGTCGAGGAGGATGTCTGGAGAGGGTAGTCTGGATGGTTGATACGGATGTTGACTTGGTGTGGTGGATACACTCAATACGTTGAGGTCGGTATGGGAGGCTTCTGGGGAAGCGACACGGTCGGGGGATGAATGAAGATCTGCAAGGATGGCATCGTGCGGGGTTGAATAAGCAGTAGGGAGAGCACGTTTTTGAGGTTTGTCGAGCGAGTTTCTAGGAGAAGCGACGACAACGGCGCCCTCAGCTTTGCTTCCAAACCACGAACTCTTCATCGTTTAGCACTCAATTCATGTCACAAACATCAACAAACAACAGATTTCAATTAGTCGTCGCTTTCCGATTCATTGATAGAAAGGGCACCAAACCTGCCTACACCACTACCCTTAGCATTTAAATCTAATTCCTCTTCACCATCAAGCCCACTGTCTTCACTTCCAGTGTTGTCTTCGTTTCCATCGTCATCGTCATCAACTTCCTCCTCGCTCTCTTCCTCTGAACCATCATCCATATCACTACGCGGAATCCAAATACCCATTCCTTCCCCATTGGCAATAGAAGCAACTTCATCAAGTGTAGAGTTCGGAGGCCAAAATGTCCAGCCTATTCTACCTTCAGCAAGAGCACGAAGGACTATGGAAGAGTCGTCATTAGTGTCTTTTTCAAGTTCGACTTATTAGCTTACTAGAATTTCCAGCTCGATGAACATCCGCTCTTCCCGCCTTAGCAGTGACCCATCCCTTGGCATCCGCATGCGCCGTAAGTATGTCCATGGCAGTCCAATTCAATCGGTCAGCATGTTTGACGGGCTCCTCCTGTTTCATGCCGTCGCGCCACGTCCGCTTATCTTCAGCAAGAGGCTCTTTCGTCGCTGGATGTACAAGTTTGAAAATACGTTCCAGGGGTAGAAATTGAGCAGCAAAGTATACACATGAAGGGACTGCGGAGACACGAGAAATTGGCAAGATTCCTGATAGAACCTACGTGGTGATGTCATTGAGCGGGATGAAAAGGGAACTCGGATGTCTACTTTTCTCTGACCTGCATTTCCATAGGCACATAGTTGGGCATGACTAGTCCAGGACAATCGACAAGACGAACATCCGGCGTCCAATATAGGGTTTGAAAATGCTTCGTCTGTAGAAAACTTAGTTGTGTGATAAATTATAGTTGAGTTAGAAGAATACCTTTCCGGGAGTCTTCGAAGCTCGAACCTTCCGAGCACCAAAAAGGGCGTTCAAAAGAGATGATTTCCCCACATTTGGTTGTCCTTTGACTCGTTAGACTCCAAATAATGGACAAGCAGCGTTCTGCATACCTATCAAGCCAATTGTGAGGTATTCAGGTTCCTGGTGTTGATGCTCAGAACTGTCAGACCGCTCATCGGGGCCTTGGCCATTGGATGGTTCGCAAGTTTTCGGTCGAGGTACAGCTGCGCCCCCTACGATAGTCCCCAGTTTTGATCCTCCAGCCTTCAAAACACCTTCCCAGTCGATGTCGCGTTTGACTGGAGGGATCCAGGGTTTCACTCTGTTAGAGTTGTTCTTCACATTCTGTGGGGGTTCCAAGAGCTCAGAATGAACCTCCTTGATAGTCTGCACTAGTTTTGCTTTGAAATGCTCTGGGATGTTGGGTTCGTATTGCTTATGTCCCTGTTTATCCGTGCCCTCTTCTTTCTCAATGTAAGATTCGACCTGAACTACATGTGTATTTGGGTGATTTTCGTGGATATAGCGCGTCCAAGCCTCGACACGAGCTGATCCTGAGATGTCAACTTTGGTTAAAACAAGAATAACTTTACGATCGGCCAAATAAGCAGCGAGCGATGGTGGATAATGAAGAATCGGGCATCGAGAATCCAGCAGTAACAAGATGATCTGTGAGATCTCAGTAACTCGCCATCTGTGGATAGGAATGCTTTTAGAGAAAACATTGCCATGGGAATGTTTCTCCGAACATACAATTGTCGCCAGACTTCCAAGTTGCGTTCAAAGTATGATGGTGAGCGAAGTTGGGCAGCAGTGGTGGTGTTGTCGCATGGATTCTGCTCAACTCTATTTTGCCACTCTTCAAGGAGCTGGTCGGTTTGGGCAAGCCACTTTTTGAAAACACCTTCCTCGTTTCGTTCTACTTCAAGTTTGGACATGTCAAACCTCCATTTCGGCCTCTTGGGACATGTTAAGACCGCGGTCTGAAGATCGGATGTGATATAAAAGGATTTAAAAATGGCTTTTTCAATAGGAATTGGGCGACATAACGCAAGAGTTGATGCAAGCAATTTTGTCTCTTCCAAATATTTTGGTGGCAACTTGATGAATGCCGACTGAAGTTTCCTAGCTGATTCGATTACTGTTGCATTGTCTGAGGAACCAATCTGGTTCCCCGTTGGACCTTTCTTTGGTTTGCGATGATGTGGATTCTCCTTTGGTTCTGGAGGAGGAACATCACCACGCTTGATTGCACGCTTGAGCTGTTGATCAGCTTTTTTTTGTCGGGTAGATGTTGGCTTACGACGAGGCATGAGAATTCTAATATAAGTCGTCGAACGCACGCGTCATATGTTTCGTAACCGGCATCTCGGCCAGAATAAGCGAGCACTGCAAGGTGCCTCAATAATCTGTAGCTGTGCCCCGCATCCAGTTTTCATCAGTTTGGCTTTAGCTTCGACTGCTTTTGCCATGAATGACCCCGGGAAGAGATTCTTTAACAGGCGCAAAGAATTTCAATACAAGCATGGACAGCGACTACACCCTTACGACAACGACAAGGCACCTTATCCCCTTAGCTATAATAAACATGTCCTGGAAATGTCAGTCTTATCTCTTGCTTTCACACAAAGATACTTGTCTCATTTCAAAGGATAGCGAATCGTTGGACAACCGATTAGCCCAGTACTTGCGAGGTTCAGTATCCTTTGTCGCTTTTGAAGAACGGCCAAAACGTGCATTGGATCTAGGGTGTGGGGTGTGTGATCAATGTTACACTCAGTTTGGGGATGTATTCACGAATTAGATGTTAAGACTGGCATCTGGGTGGTTGACGCTGCTAAGGAATGGACGGACTGCGAGCTAGTGAGCGTATTTTCAACCCTCATAAGTATTGACACTGATTGCATGCTTAGGTCGGCTTTGATCTGGTGGACATCCAGATATCCCAGGAGTTCTTACCCCCGTCAATAGCACATAGAATTGAATGGCGGCACGGGAATTTGTGCGATAGGTCCTCGTCGTTTCAAAAGTTATTTTGTTGACTTAGGAATTCCAGCTTGACGACCAGACTTCCCTTTGATGACGACGAATTTGATCATGTCCACATTCAAGCAATTGCAAAAGGTGTACCAGAAAACAAGGTTGACCCCATTTTTGAATGTCCTGCTCTTCTCACTTAGTTTGTAATAGTGGGGCGTTTTGTTTGAAGTGAGCTAGTCAGTTTTCTTTCCTTCTGCACGCGACTTAGATCATTTCGATAGGAGGTCAGCAGAGTTCTACGACCTGGAGGTTCTGTTGAAGTAATAGAAGATGGTACATGATTCTTCAGGGTGTTTTATTTCATTGCCGATCTTACTTGTCGCAGATGCCGTCTTTCCCTATCTTCCTCGCTGGTTTACCACTGCCCTTCGTTCTCCCCCTTCAAGAGCTCAGGCTGTTTATTTTCCCGGTGGATCAAGAACACAAAACGATCCACAGTTGGCGCCGTCCTCGTTGGATACACCCCCTCATGACCATGCTCTATTGGAGTCGCTTTTTAAATCTGTGTTCGAACAACGCTTCATCAATTTAAAACCCTCAGGTAAAAAAATGATATTAGTATAAATTTGCATATTGAAAAATCTGCTGTAGCTGTCTTACCTAGTTATCTGACAACGTATTTCAGACATGTCATTTTGAGTCCTGTGGTGAACTTTCCTATGCCACCACTTCCTCCCTTGCAACCCTTACCTCCGCAAATCACTACTTACGTCGTGGAACCAGGCTCCGAAAGGAAAGATGCACACTCATCGACGATTCAATTTCTGTACCAGCCGGCCCATCGACCGTCCTCGTTGTCATTCTCGTCCTCCATGTCATCAGCGACGAATTGGACCACCAACTTCAAGGCATCTACAGTTGGTTCTCGGCCTCGTACTACCTCCGCTCCCCTTTCTTATAATGGAGAAAATAAATTCTCAACTTGTGAGAAGCTACCTCTAGCTGGAACCTCCTTGACCGACCGTACGACGCAATCTCGGGAGCTTTTCATACTGGATAAATCGGCAACTGAAAGCGACGATAATGCGCCTCCTCAATCCTTAATTCCTGTGGAACGACTTGCGTCTCTGAGTGAACGATCACTTGCCATGCATCTCTATCGATCGTACCAGTCTGTGTTGGCCTGCGAAGAAGCGATGTGGGAAGAATTGAAGGACCGAATACGAAATCGGAAAAATGAGCTTTTACCGTTTGGTTGGGACGATGATGAAGAATTAGAGGAACTTGAGAGCAGAAAGAAGTTTGAGCGACTGGTGAACCGCTACCGATCGTTAGTGCATCTTGCTTGTGCTTTGTTTGTAGTTTATGCACTAACGCCCACGCTTAGAGACATGAAAGCCCGTGTCTCGCATTGGTGTTCGCTTGAAAACCTTGGATGGCCTTTGCCTTGTCGAGAACCTTTGACAAAGGCGGAACTCATAGAAGAAAATCGGATTCGCGAAGACATGATTGAGGCTCGTAAACATGCAACGGTTGAGGAACTGCAAATCCCTTGCCGTTCTGTAAGGGTGGTTCTTGGTTATAAGATGTGATATATGTACCTCTCTAGCCATGAACTATTTTTGGTCAAGCATTTGTTTGTACTCTGTTTGGGCCATCTTTTTTTTCGAATCCTCATGAAAAGTTGAAAGCGTGAGCGTCGTCCAGATGGCCGCGTCCACTTCCAATTGTCCTCAGTCTGCCCGTCAGACTAATCAAGACTCAAAGCAGAAAGGAAAGGCCAAAGCAAAACCTCTCCCCACACCTCAGGGTAGTGACTGGGAAGACGCTACACCATGGAACTGGACATCTCTTACTGATCCATGTTCTGGTCGGGTTCCACCAGTTTTCACAAAAGATGGAAGGTGGGTATATAGCAGAGTTTTGAATTTATGAATCAGGCTCAAGATTCTTCTAGTCATTTTTTCTCTGCTGCGGGTTCCTCCATTAAAATACATTCCACAACCACCGGACTGGTTGTTTCAACGTTGACCCCTCCCTCACCAACAAATGGAAAAGATATACTGACTTCTGTCATCATCAACCCACACAATGCCTTTCAGTTGCTTACAGCGTCATTAGATGGGAGAGTGATGATCTGGGACTTTGTCAATGCAATCCTTCTACAAACTGTTCACATTGGACAACCAATTCATCATATGTGTGCACACGAACAGTTTAACGGATCTGTATTTGTAGCAGCTTCGCGACCGCAAAGTGGCAATGGTGAGTGAGATCGTCGCTCGCCAGTCGTGAGAGTCTCAAAATTTCATAACTTTTGAAGACGACAATGCCGTTATCTTACAGGTGTTTCTGAAGGATGACCACACAAGCCAACCTACCCGAATACAGCCAGTCGGGAAGACTCGTTCTGTGACTGGTCTGGCTGTTTCTCCAAATGGCGCTTGGCTCGTAGCCACTGCTGGACACAAAGTTCATATCGCAAAAACTTCATCACTTTCGACAGGTTTCACCAAATACGTTTCTCCAGAACGATTGACATGTCTGGCATTTCATCCTTTTGAAGAGTATTTTGCTACCGGAGATGACAAAGGCAGCATTCGGCTATGGTATTGCCTAAACGATAATCTTGCTGTTAGTGCTCGGGGCGTCGAGAAGCGTACTCAGACAGCGTCTTTCCATTGGCATGCTCATGCAGTATCGTCTGTCACTTTTACCCCAAATGGCGCCTATCTTTTGAGCGGTGGTGAGGAGGCTGTTCTCGTAATATGGCAATTACACACAGGAAAGAAGGAGTTCGTTCCACGAGTAGGTGCCCCAATCAGCACAGTATCCATCTCTAGATCTAGAATCAGTGAGGAAGAGTACCTACTGGGTCTTGCAGATTCAACCTATACATTTATTAGCTCAGCCAGCCTTAAAATCACAAGAAGTCACTCGCGAATCAAAATCGGTACGTGTCGTCATGGTTCAGGAGACAACTTGAAGCTCAATTTACCATAGATCCGGCAACGCCGCAGGAATGGACGTTGAATCTCAAATGTCCATCCGTCCCTCTGGCTGTTCAACCCCTTGTGTCGACACTTATTCTACCTTCATCCCATCCATCTTCCCTCCAAATGTACTCGCCCCTTTCTGCAACATTCATCTGCGAATTGGAGATCTCGCCCTCTAATAGAGTCTCCCGAAGAGACGAAAAACCAATCGTACCATCGCGTGTCGAACAGGCGGTTGTTTCTGCCTCGGGCAAATGGATGGCGACGATAGACAGCCGAAATGGTGATGCTGGGTTTCGCGCAGAAGTTTACCTGAAATTTTGGTCCTGGTCTAGTAAGGAACGCAATTGGGTCTTGAACACGCGTGTTGACCGGCCTCACGGAACACAAAAAGTGACATATTGCAGTTTTAGCCCGCTCTCTGATGCAGACGACCGTATGTATCTAGTCACGACTGGAGAAGATGGCTTTATTAAAGTATGGAGACGACATCAGAGGGGATCGGACTCTGAGAGCAGTATGTTCAGTGGTGGCTCCTGAAAGTTTTGCTTCGTCTTACTTTCATCTTTCTTCAGATGTCTGGGTATCCTCTTCGACCTTCGCCTTTCGCTCAGAGAAGCCGAGGTCGCTTTCATGGTCGCCTGATGCCTCCATTTTCGCTGTCGCTGTTGGACCTCACGTTGCGGTATATGACCCGATCGCAAGCTGCCTTCGTCAAACGTTGACGTCTCCAGTGTGTCAAGCGACTGAACATGCCCACTTTATTGGTGCACGCGGTCGTCATCTCGTGGCTGCAGGAGTAAAAACCATCATCCTTTGGGACCTCATCAAAAGCCAAGGTATATTCCATCATACCCAAAATTTCCATCTTGGCTAACTTTCAAAAGTTCTATGGCAAACCACCACCTCGCTAGAGATCGATAGAATCATCGCGCACCCGAGAGAAGATTCTTTCGCCGTATTCCATTGTTCCGCCGCTGTCAACCAGGAAAGACGCACTAAAGTGCCTATCTTCCGTGTCCCTTCATGTCTGCCCGTTGCTACATTCTCGGTTCCGTTTGGCCTTCAACATGTGATTTGGAATTCGATTGGAAAGGGTGCGGGATATAGCCTAGTTGGGATTACTCACGATTGGAGGGTAGTGGTGCTTGGCGATACGCGGCTTCCTTTCAGAGACGATAGTCCTCCTACCCAAGGTCTCGATATCGCCCATCGTTCTGAGAAGCGAACGTTGTTTGAGGACATTTTTGGCAGTTCCGCTTTCTCTAACGACGACTCTGAGTCAATTTTCTTCTCCAAGTCGTCACAAGTTCGAAAACTAGCAGGCAATCGACATCATGAATTGTTTGACAAGCCAGCATATCTATTGCCTGCCATTGACACTCTGTTCGATCCACTCGTGACATCGTTATTGAATAGTAGGATCTCTGATGTTGACCCCAAAATTTCGGCAGCGGATGAAGAAGACGAGGATGTTACAATGATAGATGACACGGTCAAACAGCCAATTTTTGCCACCCGTCCAACGGGAATACCGAATCAAGGACAAATGGAACTATTTACCCAACTGTTCAGGATGACCTCTACAACAAGTACCTATTCTTTGCCCCAATACTTCTGGTTGTACTAATTTTTTTTATTACTTTAGCAAACCTTTCGGTTCCTTCGAAGGTCAATGGCAAAACGAATGGTATACACAGTCTCAAGCCTAATGGAATTTCGTGGCATTCCATTGGGACTACTGTTTCTAAACCTAAACAAAGGCTACCGTCCGATGATGTTAACAAACCACATGAAGTACCAACTCCTCCAGAGCCTTCTGTTTCACCTACACCGATTTTTAAAGGCAAAAAGCGGAAAAAAATATCTGTTGAAGAGGTGGTTAGTAATGATTGATTTATATCCACATAATAGCTAGCCTTTGTCGGTTCCGCACTCATTGCACTCACTAATTTGCATGTTTCTTTTCGAGTTGTCCTTCTCTCCCGAACTGGATATCTTTTAAGTCGACCGAGGTTTTACATTAAAATATTGCTAATATTCCAAGGAAATTAGTGTTGTCTAACGAATTACTGCCTTACTCAAGTTCGCTTCCTCCACAGGCCTGCTACCGGGGGGCAAAACTTGAATCACGCCTACGCCGTCCAAAGCTGCTGCGAGTTGTTGGTATTGTTCCTCCATGACCTGACCGGCTACGGGGATTGAAAGATAGATTTTTCGGAGGGGAGATCCAAGCTGTCTCCTAATGCGTGCCCACCTGGCGATAACATCTGTCTGAACGGCTTCGAATTCAAGAAAAGCCAATTTTGGACAAGGGATATATCCTGAGGGTCCCTGTGCTTGGGCAAGTGACCTCATGGTCTTAAAGTTATAAAGAAAGAGTTCGAGAAATTGAGTTCTGATGTTTCCGATACGGAAATATGTGAGAAGGGGCATAGACTGTAACCATTTGATAATGCTAATCGACGCTCGTGGACCAGGGACAAAGTCAATGTTGTAGAGAGTTAGGATTCTGATTAGAGGCATGTTTGACCTCAGGAGATCATAAAGCCTCGAATAGTCTTCTCCAACAAAGTTCATCAGGGTGAGGTCCAAAACGTTCGGGGCGAATATCTGGGCACAAACATATGTAGCGTAGTGCAGACTGAAATCTCCCAAGACGAGGACTCTGAGTGAGGGAATGTGAACAGGCTTCAACCCCCGGGCTGTTGTATCTGACCATCCAGGACCAGCTCCATCCAAAAATAATTTTCGTAAGGCTGGCGAGCCACTGAGAAGCGCACGAAATTGACTGAGAGTAGGCGCTCTATCTAGAGGTATTCGCCGTATGTCAAGGGTAGTGAGGTTCATAAGAACCGAAGTCGTCCAATCGATGTGTGCGCCACTCAAAGATAAATAATTAAAGGAAGGCACCGTAGCACCACCGAAGAGAGGAATTGGTTTGCGAAAGTGACTTGGTTCGTAGCCAGCTCCTATCTGTATATATGGCGATCCAGAGCGGTGCATTTCGAATCGTTCCAATATCATAGGGGGGCTTTTCTCTTGCACAACACGGAAGGCATCGAGGACGACCAAAATAGGATCCCACTCCTGAAGAATTATAATGAAGATACGGATATTGGATATTTTATCAAAAAGCCTTTCGAGCAGGTTGTGCAATGTCGGAAGTGATATGAGTAATTCCTTCGTATCATTGATTCGAATGTCTAGAGGAGCGTCGGCACTTCTTTCAAGCCAGGTCAAAGACCTTTCAAGGTTGGGTAGGTCCTTGAACCAGATGGCATTCCATAGCATAGGATCCGCTAAGGCCATTGCTCGCCAATGTCGACAAACCCATGTCAACCACAGACGCCATCGGACACCATAATCTGGGCTCGTCGCTGACCAGATGACATATCGGAAGATGTTGGTCAAAACCTCTGGGGGCAAATTATTGATTCTGAAGATGCGACTGAAGCGAACTCTGTAGTCTAGACGCGCCATGAACAATGCTTGTTCAAGCGGTGGTGACCTTGACGGGATCATCTGGCGTTGCTCGAGCTCCAAGTCACGGATCTTCCGTATCCGACGGTGGGTATCTTCTCGATAGCGTTGAACCTCAATGGGCGATAGGACATGGGGTTCCCATTCTTTTATGAGAAGACTCGTAAAATTTTCTACGAGCGCCACGATTGATTGGACGCTTCGGTGGGCATTGAAGAGAGGCCGAGTGGCGACCCTGTGAGATGTAAGTAAAGCCTCTTCCCGGGTTTGTGTCTGCTTTTGATCAGCTGTTGAGTGAGCGATAGGATGGATCGTAGGCGCAGGGAGAGAAGTAGACGAGGATGGAATGCCCGATCCGGATGTCGATGGTCCCGCAAGATTTGACCGACTCGGAAGCGACGCGTTGGCCGTCTCTCGAGACCGTGACGGACCAGAGTCAGTAAGGTGATTCAATGTCAATCGATCCATTGCTAGTTGGAGAGTCACTGACAGGGCCCGAGCGCCTTGATCAGCAATTTCGTCATTGGAACTGCGGGAGGTCATCTATTAACCATAAAGACATCAGCAAGTTGGATTAGTTGGTAGCATGTTCTTACCTCGGGCTGTTCAGAACGAGGGACAAGCGACGGGAATATGGAGAGGGAGGGAAAACGATGGAGGAACAATGGGGAGCTGAGCTAGAAACACGCCGGATGGTGTCGCTATCGATTAGGCTCACCACGGTCCTGTTCCGGGTGTCAAAGCGTGTCATTTACCATATATAAACGCCCATCTTTAAGGCTGGACTCACAAGTGAAGGTTATACGGTAATCAAGAGACGGTACCTGCAGCAGTCTGGGTGGTGTTTCCAGATGGATGTTGCGGTATATATATATGGAGGTGAAAACAAGCAAGTGGCTTCTGGGGTAGGAGAGTGAAGACTGACTTCCGTGCCCGCGGGGGAGGTATTTAAAGGATTTGGATACCGTTCTAACCAAGAAGAAACAAACGTCGTCGGAAAGAATGAGCCCCAAATTTCCGGGCTCTGCGAATCGTTCCGTGGCCATTATTGAAGGAATCAGGAATCATGACTATGAAAGCGGTTTCGGCTTTCCTGACCACGGGCAATTCCGAAAGGCTCGCTTCCCTGTCAACAACAATGGGAAAGAACATTATTATTTTTTTCGAGGTGGGCGGACTAATTTAGACACAAAGCAAGGATATAGGCCGCTATCACATTTTTTTTGATGACGGATTTTGTAATTTTCTGTATATTGAGTGGTTAAAATGCGATAAACACAAACCGATGTTATTTGAAGATTCAGGAGAGATTGCCCATACATATAAACCAAAGAATATAAGAAGGAGGTTGTTGGACCATTCGGATTTTGCCTGGAACACGAGGCTCACATATCCTATACACCCTTGTTTTCTTCACATAATCACATCCGTTGGCCCGGATCTTTGACTTCGGTAATTGTCACCTATTTAAGTTTTTTAGTTACCGCAAGGCTTAATCCGTCATCAGCGTATCGGCGTTTGCCTTGAGATTGAGGCATATGACTACATATTTTTAGTACAAACACATAAGATCTGGCTAATTATAATACAAGCATTTTGATATCACTCTCATTCAATCAATGCCACGCTTCCGCCATGTCGATATCTCTTTGTCCAGAGCCCGAGGCAACGTTTGGCCTGGGTGATCCAGTGACCAAGAGTTCTTCAAGCAGGGTGGTGACAACATCGTCTTCTGCTTCCTTGCTAATGTTAGCACCGTTCAGAGGCATCTGAGCCTTTATCTTCTCCGGTAATGCAGGATATGCATTTTCCGAGAATCCCATCTACAAAATCATTTAGTCAGAGCATTAACAATTTATCAAAAAGCATAACCCACGTCAGAAAGCTTCTTAGCAATGCGGATCATTGCGCGAGTTGTCAAATCTTCTGGTTTCTTATCATGGTGTCGAAATGGTCCGTGTCCTAAATGCGTGTTATTACGCCTTGGAACACCAACCCTCTCAACACCAGGATTTGTGTTCTGGAACTGAATTGATAATGTTTCATGCTCCCCCACTGAGTTTTCAGCTTGTGCCACAGGAGAACTGCCATCCTTATAAGCCTGTGCGCAAAAGTAATTAAAGAAATCTTGAACGTACCTCGCATCATGCTGCCCAATGGGTTTACGAGCTAGCCTCCCATGCCTCCTTTGCTCGCGTTCTTGGCGATAGCGCTCTTTCTCAGCCTTGTATATACGTTTGGCAGCTTCAACTTGCGCGCGCAGATCTTGAGCATTCGGCTTGACTGACTGAGTGCGAGATTGAGATTGAGCGCCGGAAACGGATAAGAATGGAGGGAAAGGGCCTTGGTAGCTTTGACGACGATCATTAACTGAGGGTCCATGCGATTGCAACTCTGAGGAACGCATCCCAGGCATGGGTGCAGGATTTCCATTAGTAGGCTGTACGCTTGGAGGTGGAGGAGTAATGTGTCCTTGCACAACAGGTGGAATAGAAGGACGAGCCATTTCGGGAGGTGGCGGTGCGGGAGAAGGATGACCATGGGTAGGGGGTGAGGGGTGATAAGAAGGCGGGGGGACAGGAGGAGCATGGGGTGGTGGTGGTGGCACCGAACGGGGAGCATGATGGAAAGGAAAAGGCGATGGCCTGGGGGGTATCGGGCGACCATCGTGCGGCGAACCATGAGGGACATGAACATGAGGGCCATAGACTGGAGGCCGGGGCGGATGAGGTCGAGATCCAGGCACGTGCGGTCCATCAGGGAAAGGACCATAAGGAGGGAAAGGACCATGATGACGAGAACCACGAAGAGGTGGCCCAGGTATAGGTCCAAAAGGGCCATGAGAACGCATCCCTTGGAACGCCCACCCAAAGGCATTATTCATCGGATGCCAGGGTGAGGAAACATGAGCCAAACTCTCACCCTGAGACTGGTCTGTACGGTTCTCGTTGATATTCGGGGCGCGAACATCTTCTGTGCCCACAGGTACCTGAGACAACGTTCTAAAAAAGTTGCCAACCACATCAGTAAGCCTTCTGGCGGCAGCTTCGTCTTCGGCCCGGCCACGATTTTCGGTCAAGGGAGGATTCGAGTTTCCATTTGCAGCGTTCGATGACGCTTCAGGATGGGTGGCCCAATAAGTCCCACTGTTGATATTGCGTCCAATGTTACGAAGACCTTCTGATAATTCGGGGTGTGACGAAACTACCTGGGTTACGTCATGTACCAATGAGGCAAGATCATGAAACAGTGATGCGGAAGTGGCGGGGGCTGGAGACTCATCGAGGGACGGTAAAGGTGGGTCCTCCACTTCGACAGTTTTTGAGTCAGGTGCAGGTGTTTCCTCCATCTCTCTGTTATCGTCGACGTTCTTAACCTGAACCTTTGGGGTACTCTGAGCTGCGACATGGATTTGGACGGGAGAAACGTCAAAGCTATTGTCTTTGCCTTTGTCGTCTTTGCGAGAGTTGAGGTCATAGACATGGATGGGATGCTTGTGCGACATTTCCTCTCCCAAAACCGAAGTAATCGACGCAGCTCCAAAAGAATGAGCGCGACCTTTCCCTTTATTCAATAACGGAGGTTGTGCCGTGGAATGATCGTCTTCCATGTCAGTGTCAGTGTCCATCTCGTGAGCATGATCGTGGGCTGCGCTGTGGTTGCTGCTGAGGACTTCCACAAAGGCATGAGGACCCGACTTGGATCTGTCTTCCTCTGTCACGAGAATGGGCGGAAACCTTTCCCAGTCCCCAACGAACTCGAAAGCATCTCCATCAAATGGATTTCGACTGAGAGAAGGGAATTCGAGAGGCTTTCCAGCACTGTTTTGGGAGGAGCGTAGATCCACAACCGAAAACTTGATTACTTGACCCGATTGGTGAGATACTTTGTAAAAATCCTGTAATTCTTCGTCTGAACTGACAGTTATCTCGTCGTTGTCATTGTCGACATAAGACACCCCAAGATTGTCGAGAGAGATGCCGTAGAGAACATGCAACTTGGACGCAAGAAGAGGCCAAGTAGGCGGTTCTGAGAAAGTGAGACGGCGGTTGGGACCTTCGGGAGTAGTGAATTTGAAGTAAGTGGGAGGCATGAGAAGATGTGGGTTGAAGGTGGAGTGGGCGCCTACTTATATCTAAAGTTTAAACTCCGCGCTGCGCAACTGTGCTTTGGAGCAAGTCTTGAATATGACTCAACTCGAGTGACGATGTCCTTGGAATGACCAACAACGCAGCTGCATAAATTGCAACCAGAGTATCTCACTTTCTGGCTTTACCATCAAAGACAGTGATAGAATTAAAATAATTTAGAGCTTTTTGAGATCCCATAAGTGATAAGTGACGATTAAAAACAAGCTATAAGAAGACGAGATATATGGGACCATGTCTATAGCTTATCCCTTGAATGCAAGCCATCACAGAATCCCAATCATCAGGCTCTCCATAATGTTTCCAGATGAGCTCTGGATCAAACCCAACATCACGAAGGCTGCCAAGGTAAGTTCAGTTCTTGTGGTTCGCATATTCGAGCCGTTGAAGCAAAGTCGATTAGGACAGCATGGTCGAGCCTTGTTGTTGGATTGGTGTAGAGGAGTTATGCCAATCGTGTCGGCTGACGTCGGCGACATCGAGAACGCGGGATGGTGTGGCGACGGCTCTGTATCTGAAAGAGATTTCGCTTGGTTAGTTGCTTCTCGCAGTGATAGTGTGGTAGCCATGCCATCTGAGATATATTTGCCTGCCAAGGCTCAACTCCCGTGCGAAATCGGGGTCGAGCTCCCATCCTTCGATGTACTCCATGAGAAGACCATAGAGAATCATTCCATCAGGTAGCGTAAACTATCGAAGGAGAGTAGGTAAAGTCTGTTTGAGATGCCGAAGCAACTGTTTTTCATCTGGTGAGTACCATAGAAAGAACGACCGACCCTTGTACCGGACGACGTTTGCCGTAAACGAACGCTCCGTTGAAGGCGTACATTTCAGCAATTACAACTGCATCAAGTCACTGAGGTACGTCTTGTCGTCTTCAATGGGACTTTGCATTGGCTGGAATCGGTCATAGCTTGAGACAAGATGGAGATGACACGGGACTATCATCAATTGACGTGATCTCACAACGATATACTGCGCATATGCCGTGCTCCGAGCCTATCGCCAAGACAGGATCTTGAGCATGAAGGATTTGTTCCGCCTGAAAGATTCAGCGATACCAGCAGTCACGAGGGGTGATTCGCGCCGCACTGTCTTAAGATGTGCAGCGGGTCTGTTGGAATTTCGGAAGCGTCAAATGGGTAGATGCGGCTACTATTTGGAAGGATCTGCCTGACTTCATTCGCCACAGCAGTAAGCATGTCAGTGGGATGGGCGACGATTTTGGAATATTTTGGTTATATGTATTCATGCCAATAGAAAAACTGGAGCGCTCTTGCACCATCTCGAACCAATGTCGCAAGGTCAAAGTAGGAATGATGGTGATGTGTTGCGAATACGTGCACATCTGCAAGCAAAGGTTGATTCGAATTTTGTGGATGTCCTCGTCGATATGGGGATTAGGAACGTTGAGCTTAAGTCTAGTAGGGAGCGAGTCGCGGAGATACGTGGTGGAAATAACTCGTAGAGCCAAAGATCATCGATACACTTTCAAAAGTGAATTCAGGACGACTCCGTATGGGAGGGAAAAGACAACGATGTCCTTGAAGTTTGTTACAATGAGGGACTGGGTTGATGGTTTGTATTCTAGAGCTTTGGAGAGTCAATACGAGAGGAGACGTTTCCCTTGGAATTGAATAAATCGTTGGGCTATTAGAGCGTAGTGTGGATGTTCGGAATGCTAAGAACGACAAAGCCTCTCTCACCAGACGCAGAACTAATGGAACAGTTAGACTGGAGCTATCAGCTATGAAGGTCGCCCCATAAATGGCTACCGAATGGAAGTTCTGGAGAGAAAAAAAGCGTGAGGTGGACTCACATTCACCAAAAGCGACGTTTATACACTCCGTAGGCGTCTTTGATAGATGTAACTGGTTGAAAAGATCTGCTATATGCCGTAGTAGCGCCGTCAGGTATTCCCAAGGTGAGAGACCACCGAAACAACGAATAATTCACTTTTAGTAATTGAAGTAGTAGTTGGAGGATATATGTACTGAATTGATTCTTCCTCCGGTAAAAACTTTTCGTTTGTGAACAGACGAAGTGGTTGCTGGAGCCTTGAAAGCACCCCGGCGAGTCTCTTGTCGTTAACCATAGGCTCGTGACATTGTAGCGAGGATGAAGCAGTCCAAGTTCTGACTGGATGATAACGATGTGGATTCCGACCAAGGTGGGAGAGAGGGAGCGATGTTTAGATTTTGTGATTGAGTACTTATAGGCGATTTGGGATTCAGGAACTCGAGGAGTGTGTTTAGGTCGAGGCATGGCTGGCAAAAAAGCGCTCCTAGTGTGACGCAGAAACAAAAATGGTAGAGCGTACACGATGCACTGAGCAGAGTCCAGTCGTGCTAAAGGGCCTAAATATAAATAATGTCCTACCGGCAGCTTGCCCACTTTCGGCTTTTCGCCTTATGCTTTATGAAACGAAAAATAGGAGAATCGCGGAGACGGCGATCGCAAAATGGGTGAGGCAGATTCAGGCGGCAGACTCAGGCAGTGAGGCCAGATTCAGGCGGAAAATGGCGCACAGGCTCGGGATCAATAGGGGCTAAGAGAAAGGAGAAGTTGTTGTACTTATTGGTCACGAACAAGTTGGTTGCTGATGAGGTTAGGTATTGGCACAACTGTGACATTTCAACATGTGACCTGTGACTCCCGAATTGAATGAAATGCTACAGTACATAAAGGATACGCGATGCATTACCATGTCCTCGGTTTAGGTCCAGTGGGCTGTCTTTTAGCACACAACCTGCGACGCGTCCTTCCGTCTACACATGGCATCAGCCTGATCCATAAAACACGCCTAAACGAACTCGCTTTGCTGGAGAAAGGCTCCATCCAAGTTGATACCTATGGGGCGGTAACCACTTCTGGCGGATTTCTCTCCGAAACATTTGAAAATACGAACCAAAGCTTGCAGCAACAAGAAGGAGACCGAGCACAGGATTTGAAGCACATTCAATCTCTTTTCGTTGCTTTAAAGGCGCAACATACAGTTAACGCTTTAAAGTCGCTCACATATCGTCTCTCCGCCAACTCGACTATCGTTTTGATGCAAAACGGTATGGGACTTTACGAACAATTAATTCGCGATGTCTTCCGCAACCCCAGCCAACGGCCTCATTTCATCCTCGCTTGTAACACCCACGGTGCTTTCACAACTCGACCCTTCCACGTTGTTCACGCCGGGATAGGCTCTATCGATTTCGGAATTGCACCTGACTCCCAAGGGCGTGACTTTGAGGCAGGCTTTTACGACGAAAATATACCGCATTCGCAACGCCGACCGCGTCTTTCAGATATTACTTCGCCAACTGATGTAGGATCTGCCAGATATACAAGTCTAAGGGATACCGTGGCGGCCCTGCTACTTTTGGAACCCCTTAGTACTTCTTGGAAGACGTATGCGGAACTTCGGCTAATAATGCGACGAAAACTTGCTGTAAACGCAGTAATAAATCCTCTCACTGCCTTAATGGGATGCCGGAATGGGGAGCTAACGCGGTTGCCTTTTGCCTCGCGGACCATGCACATGATTTGCTGGGAGGCTTCATTGGTTTACGCTGCGGAGATGAGGCGTGAGAGTACACTCTGGTTGGAAGATATGCAATCTCGAGGAGTCGATTCAAAGGACGTGACGCTACCTTCGCTGCCTAAATCCTTAACCACTGAATGCCTAGAAGATGAGGTGGTTCGAGTTGCACAGCTGACGAAAAACAACGTATCGTCGATGCTACAAGATGTTCGGCGAGGAAAAATTACCGAAATTGACTATATTAACGGATATTTGATAAATCTTGGTCGGGAGCTTGGAGTACGGACGCCTGTTAACACAGTACTTTGCGACCTTGTTAAGATGAGGTATCATATTCCTTTGGATCAAATGCTGTAGAATCTGTCTGATCTGGGAGAGTCAATACGAAGTAGATTTTTTGTATGTGAGGTCAGTTTTCACCAGTTTCTTTCTTTCTTGAAAGCAGTGAAACCGCTCAACCTGACGATCTGTGTCCTGCCATTTGACATTGATTTCTGGATTAGATTCTATCTACGCTAACAGTCCAGGTACTGGTGCTGTGCTGTATTTTGAATCCTCCTCGAATTGTCAAATAACCTAGTGGATCTGCTTTGATAGGACATTCATCTTAGTTTCGCGTTTTTATCTTGCCTCAGGAACGCGACCAGCACGATGGCAATTATACATCCTTGGTCAACCATGTGGCAGGCAATGCACGTCAGGTTGCGGAAACAGCATCCATGGGCGATGACTTTTTGTGGCAGGGGCTCAGGCAATATCACTTCGGCTCTCATTTTCAGGTCGCGTTTCGTATCCGTATGTTCTCGTTCAAGTTGAGGGCTGCGCCTTCCAATTTGACACAGGCTATCGATGTGTTACCATCGTTGTCAATTCCTAGGCAAAATGCTGAAGCGCTTGAGAGAAAAGGCCGGGCCTCAAAGATAGGCCACGGTCCAGCGATTCCATTGTGTGTCCTGGCAGATAAAATAATTGACTTGTTTTGAAGACCCATCATTGTGAGAACCGCGATACTTTTCATCCCACACTTTTCACTTGCTTCTGCAAGGAAACTGCGTGAAGGTAAAAGTCTTAAATCTATACCTCGGACCGAGCAGATTATCACAAGAATTACAAGACGATATCCGATGCAAAACACACGATGTCCGCGGCGTGCTATATACGTACCTTTGTTTGAGACATTGGTCTCAAACCAATGACTTCTCTTGCCGTACCGATGAAGATCCAATTGGCCGCAGACCAACATGGCATTTTCAGCTCGGTCTTACAGGTGCATCAGTTTCAATAATCCTGCATTACTGGTGCGAGTCCTACAACCCGAATCAACAAAATATCGTAATAACCTTTAATCAACGAGGAAGAAAAGCCGAGTGCGTGTCCGTGAATTACATACTGATGATTTTCCGTGTCCGCTACAGAAGGAACTAGTGGTCGTCTGAACTCGGTCGTCCCCATTTCACTGTCCTCACTGGGCCATTTTTCCAGGATTGCACTCGCCGGCGGGCTAAAACAGACATAGTCGAGCGATCAGTCCCTACAAATCCGACACCACTAGACTGGATGACCGCATCGATTAAAACCGGATACCTGCCAATTGTCAATAATATGTCGTTAGAAATGTGAATTGGCCCACCAAGCGCCGTAAATCTCGATCGTCTTCGAGTGGTCAACTCGAAACCACCCTTGGGCCACTACGTCTTTCCACCATGTCGCGTTTTTTTCGTCACTTGTCATAATAACGTGATTGACGACCAAGGCCTTTCGCTCTAACAAGTCCTGCTTCACTTCCTCGACGCGTCGGGCGATAACGGAAATAGGTGCGAAGCAGTCGGTCAGGGGTACATTGCCACACCAATTGGCAAAATCACCATGACGAACATGAATAGCAATCCACTAGATTGTCATTAACTTTAAATACCGGCAACATGGGCGACATCACGTACGGGAGGTGTCTTGTGACTGTCTTCAACGCCCAAGGATTTTCTGACATATTGATGGGCCAGATCCTCCAGTCGGGGGGACCAGCGCATGTATTGTCCGACATGTAACCATACTGGACTGTAGTCGAATTCAAATTCAAACGGCTGTACCACTTTCTGGTTTCAAATCTTTCAGAAGTCGCAATGAATGACTTGCCTGGTGGGAACAGACGTAATATAGGTAGTCGTAACAAAGCAGATGCTCATCAGGCGGTAATTTGACATGCTTCTGCTCAGATTCTCTAGGTTCGACAGCATTCTCTGCTCGAATTTCTGGGAATGACAACGTGGCTAATGAGGAAAAAGAGCTATGTTGATCATGTTCGTATCTTGGAATTATCTTGATCCACGTCGGTGCTTTTGTATATGAGATATCTTCCAACAAGTATTGAGGCGTTGCTGATTCAAAATTTCTTATGACTTACCTAATTTGAGATGACCAGGAACTGAGCTACGACGCGGGAATGCTTCGCGATCTTGGACTGCTTCCCAAGTATTCCAACATCCGATTTCCTCTAAGGACGAGCTGTTGCGATTTTTGACTTGATGCCATTCCAATACAGGTTTTTGCAAACTCTCCTGAAGCCGTGCAAGATCAAAGACTTTGCCAAAATCAATGGGAGGAATATGTCCTCCAATATGAGACGGAGTGAAGGTGGCGACAATTGGAACACGATTGGTGAGCAGGCCCATATATATCAGGTTCATCTAGAGGGCAAGACTGTATTGGTGATTGACAATGGAAAGGCCTTCAATCCGCTTACATATGTCATAACATCGTTTGCTGATAAGATGGTATGAGTTCGGAGATGCAGAAAATAACAGTTAATCTATACGTACTCCATCCAGCGGATATCCAAGAAGTGATGTATTTCGTCTCGGGTCGTAAGTTGTCTGTTAAACAAAGGTCTTCAATAGGGGCTTTCAGATCCATTGAAGACAGCGAACCTCTGAATCGATCTGTTGGTGGACCATTCAAGTAATTTATTGGGTCTAAATGGTTAGCGGTTTGTAGACACATCTGAGAGGTACGTCCAGATTCCCTTTCCTCATCTACGAGCGGGTAAAGAGGAGACTTGAGGGTCCGCAGAGTTGTTGCCAGAAGACCGAAAATAGAGACTGCAGCTATGCATACACAGGCCGTGTAGATATTTCTGTGCCTGGGTTTAGTCTCGAAAGACATGGTCCCCCCAGTAGTATGTAGTTGTGAATGAAAAGGCGAGGGCACCTGAGTCCCAAGAATAACTAGTTCACTTTGGTTCACTTGATCGAGATGTAGATCACCTGAGTCCCAAGAATAACTGGTTCACTTTGGCTCACTTGATCGAGATGTAGCACCCCCGTCCTATAAATACATCAAGGCGGGTCTGTTCCTTACCATCTGCACACCATGGCCGTCCTTCATCATGAGAGGTTGCAAGTCGCTGCTGTTGTCACCTTTTACATGGCCTCTGCTCTCATTGTCAGTCTCTATCCTATTTTTAATATTCACCACTGTCTGACTATCATCTCCTCTTCTCGTAGATGGTCTTCGTGTGCGTCCGATCTCCTTTTTCAGTCTACAATTCATAATCCAACATTTCATTCTATCCAGTAACAAGGCGGTACTGAACAGCTCACCAGATCTCCCGATGATATTCCTTTTATTTCAGCTTCTCATTGCTGTTCTCCTTCTCCATATCTCAGCTGCCATTTCTAAAAAGATTCAGATACCTAAGCTCGATCTCAAAGTTGCCAAGAGCCTCATGCCCGTTGTCTCTGTCAATATCATTGGCCTTGTATTTAATACTCTTTGCCTACGTGACGTGGAAGCCTCGTTCTTCCAGGTAATGTCAGATCAATCAACTGTATGCTACCTTACGATTAACTTGTTCAATTTGACAGATTGCTCGTGGCCTCGTGCTACCTCTCACCATAGTAGTCTCTTCTGCGTTTAATAGATCTACTCCGTCTGGAAAAGTGATGATTGCGGCTGGAATTGTTACTTTGGGATTCATGTGGGGCGTTGCACCATCATCCGATTCACTTCCCGTCACATCTATTCCCTCAACCTTATCCCTTTTCTATGGGGTTTTATCGTCCCTTTTCATTGCCTTCCATGCGGTTCTTATTAAGACCTCTCTTCCCTACTGCAACAATTCTACCATTGAATTGGCTTGGTGGACTAATGTTGGATCGGCGGTCATGATCATACCCTTCGTCCTTCTTCGGCAGGAACCGTTAAAACTGTTCGAGTTGGCCCAAACTGATACATGGAACTGGGGTGTCTTTTTCTGGGGAAGCCTTGGCACTGGCGTATTTGGATTCTTGCTTTGCATCGCTGGATTACTGAGTATCAAAGTCACAAGTCCTGTCACTCACATGTTCTCCAGTGTAAGTTTTTCTGTTCCACGATACCACCCCCTTTGATTCACGCAAATTCGTCTGCGCAGGCGGCACGATCCGTTCTTCAAACGGGGCTTGGCATTCGGTTCTTTGGTGATGTCCTTACTGTGTATGCAATTTCATGTCCATTCCAAGTTACTTTTCGAACACTGTCCATTCTCTAGCAACAGGGCAGCATCTATAGGGACCATCCTAGCAGGAACGATGCAAGTAGATGTATCTTTTCTCGAAACTTGTTGAACTGACAATATGACCAGGTTTTACACCTGGGCGAAATCTGTGGAAAATCCTTCACCCCCATCCCAACGCAACTCAGATGTCGAACTCGGACATGGGGCAAATAAAGGCCGCACCATGTCAGAGCAGGTCGAGCAGGTGACTAATGAAAAAGATGTCATGAAATGATTATCTACGCATTGATTGTTGATGGACTTCGAAACGGGCCTGATATCGGACAGATGTAAGGACACACATGATGTAAAGTATTACATATATGTTGTATTTACTTTGGAATAGTGCTGAGTAGCCCCGGATGACTGCTCATGCGAGTCTGGGCTGCTGCCAGTGTGCGTAGGGGGCAAGTAATGGATATTTCCATGATCTACATGCTGGAATGTCCAACACCCACCTCTAATCTAGCTCGTAATCCCAGTGCACACATATGGTCGGGTTCGCATCATTACTAACTACTGGGAAGTCTTCCAGACGCGCTGATAGGGCAAAGACGAAAATATTGTGATTCTGAGGTTAATGAGTGCCAGTATTCGCGGTGCTCGAGGCGAGTTCCCAGTCGAGAAATAGGGCCCGCCCCAGCAGGAAGGTTGGGAACTCACACGGTAGGAATTCCATTTCACTGTTGGTCTCCGATTTCCCGCGCATGGCTCGGTACCAAACTGCGTCTCCGGCAGGCCCGGTAACTCACACATTGCGCGTCAAGGAGGACAGGAAAAGTGATGAGGTTCATAAGGACTAACTGAGCATCATATTTGCATTTTTGAGATACTTCAACGCAGCCGACGTGCTGAAAGGGCGGTATTCGTGGTTGTAGCAATTAGGATGAAGACAGAAGAGTGAGCATGCGTAGAAAAAGCAACAGAAGCATAGAAAATGTTGAGGTGTGCAATCTTGTAATACTTATTATATGGCTTCTGAGGAGACGGAATTCGGAAAAACGAGAAAAAATTTACATAGTAGTATGGCGCAAAATGATACAGGTGTGCAGAGCGATGTGCATGATGGAAATTGAACTGGGAGATGAAGAGCCGAGGTGAAAAAGGGCCTTTTATTTATGTAGATTATAAGGTGTAATAGAAACCCGAAGAAATATAGAAGGAATGAGGAGGAACACAATAGGAACATGAAAATGGAATATTCGCATGCCAGATGGTAAATCATACCTAGAATGATACCATACAATATTGAAGATACATAGACGCTTGGTGGATGACGGCCGAGAGAAAGGGTTCGCGGCAACATTCAAACCCAGAACCGGCAAGCGTCAAATCCTGCCGTGGATTTCCCGTCAACGCTGGTTCTTTGAGTTCTCTTAAGCATTGTGCAAGAGAGTGCGGCTTCTGTGACACTGCATACCCTTCTGTGTGTCAGATCCTCATGCCCACTCCTTCCTATTTGGGAGTTCTGCGGATGTAATGAGGTGATCATGATCGGTATGGATCGGCAACTGAGCTGGTTCAAGATGGTTATTTTTGTCAAAGAACGCAGCGGATTAGGGGTTTGCGACATTGAAAATGTCTTGCATTTATCAATGTTCAACCCTTTAAATTCGCTGCATCTTTTCCACAGTGAGCCACCATCTGATTTCAATGAGAAATTCGCCGTTGCAGTCGACGACGACAAATATTCTTTCTTCTCAACCCTTGTCAACACCCCTGTGTACCTCTTCACATGTTGAGCGCAATCTTGGCGATAGCGAACTCTCATACTTCTTACCATCGAGAGAGAGCGGAGTGAATGACATGTACGTTCATAGTGAAAAATTTCAAGGTGAACCTTCATTCGACTTGCTGCAGGTACCTTCACCTCGGGTTTCGTGCACCAAGCCATCTCATTGAGCCTAGTCGTGTATCGCTTGTTTGGGCCATTATGCGCGTGAGACACCCGTTGCTTGCATCCAAAGTTAAAATGAATGACTATGATGACGTTCGATTCGTGTAAGTTTGCCATAAACTCCGAGACGTATGAATTACTTACGCGGAATGCTTATAGCTACAATGTACCACTTTCTCCAGAAGCCGCCTGGCTTGAAGCCCGTAGAAATATCGAGTACTGCTCGCAGTCAAAAGATGGTAAGCATTTCGACTCCCTTAGTACTTGTGATCGAAATATTCACAACGAAATTGTAGCACTTATTGATGCGTATTTAAATGGTGCTCGCACGCTATCAAACGACCGACTGTCATTCCTGATCATCGGTTCCGACTGTGCGAGTAAAAACATGTCTACAGATCATATCCCTGAGGACTCCGTGAAGAATTACGACTTGATGATATGTGCAACACATTTCTTAGGAGATGGTATGGCCCTCCATCAATTTGCTAATGATTTCTTCGTACTTCTTGTAAGCCACGTGGATGAAGGGGCGCTCTTGGAGAGGCTAACCACTGAGTGGTCAGAAAAGTGCACCGACGCCTTTGCCAAGGTAACGCTATAACTTTTGTTTGCTCTCAAAAAATAATAATACATATTTTGTCGATAGCTCCCGACGTTGCCATCTGCCATGGAAGATAGGTTACCACCTTCCCCAGCTGGAAAATTTAACCAGATAGCTTCTCTTGTTGATTTCAATGTTAATCAACGAAAAATCATCGTGAGTGGGCTGCCCTAATAATTCTAGAGAGTAAGTTTATATCTATACACCAAGGGGGGGCACACCTTTCTACGTCAGTCGAAGTCACCTCGCAAGACCATCGTGCCAACTATTAGCTTTGACTGTGAAAAAACAAAGGCTATCTTGAAAAACTGCAAAGCACACGGAGTCTCCATTTCCAGTGCTCTTTTCGCAATATGTAACATTGCATGGGCCAGGTGCACACAAAACTGGATATTACCCATGTAAGCGCCCTTCGATATCTATCCTACTGAAAAACGTTATTGATTCCACTTGACTAGGATGATGTATTCTGCTCTCAATATGCGCCCTTATCTAATGGCAGACAAACGTCTGAACGACTCTTACTGGTTCATCGCAATCGGATACTTCAATGTCATCCTTCCAACATTCCTGCCTCGGTCAAGCGAGATCACCAGCACATTTTGGCACCGTGCTCGATCGGCCAAATTGCAGAGCATCAAAGCAGTGAAAACTCCCATGGCTATTTCACGTTGTCGTGAAATGGCCCGTGAACGAGGAGCTCGAGCGCGTGTTTGGGCTCAAGAAGACGATCATAAACAGTTTGGAACTTTCAAGAGACCCACAGTAGTTGCCGTCGATAATCAAGTCAAGGAAACAGTTCCTTCGAGTGCTCTGATGGGATTATCATTGCTGGGAAACCTTGATGCAACTTACCAACATGCAACCTTTCCAGAGATACAACTTCATACTCTGACCACGGGATCTCGCCAACGTCCAGGTGGCATGTTGTTATTTGGATATACCTTTGTTGAAAAACTTTGGGTCAGTTTCGGATATGATAAAAATGGTTTCCAAGAGGACGTAGTGAACACGTTTTGGACACGAGTAACAGAAGCTGTTGACGAATTTCTTCTTACTTAGACAAGTGGTAGGATATCGGACCTTATCGGACTCGGAAATTTTTGGATGTTTACTATGTTACATGGAATAATCATTTTCATTATGGCTGCAAGGCTTATTGAAGGAAGAATTCCAGAGTAGTGAGTATATCACGCATGTGCAGAAGCGCCGAGAAACGGGAGAAAATTTTCACCCCTAGTAGAACAGTGATTCAAATTAATGACTCGGGATGCAGACTTCAAGGTGGTACAAATTCAACATAATCATTGTTTTGAAGCTACATCTCCAAATTGTTACTCACCCAAAAGGGCTTACAGATCGGGAAGTTCCCGTTGTATCAAGCGTGTCCAGGTGTTATCTTTCCACCAATCGTCCATAGCATCGATACGATCCCACAATGTCTCCTCGTCAACTCCGTAAATCTCATATTTCCCATCATCAAGCGACCGACCTTCCCGCTTTCCTACTTCAATAGCAGCCTTATTTTCACCCCTGGAAGATGGAATCTTCAGTAAGACGGTATTTGTGGGGAAATATTTATAGGTTCTTACTTGAGAAGTTCTAATAGTTCCTTCCTCTCTGGAAAAAAAAGACGTGGCTCAAGAACGGCAAGGATCCCAAGAGAAGCTCGATATAGAAACGAGTCGCCTTCAAGGAGTAATACGTCCCATATCCGCGCACAAGCCTCGAAAGGTAGATGGTCCATGAACAAAGGTGTTATCCAGTCAGGCAAATATGCACTCGGCGATATTTGATGCTGTTTGAAATTGAAGTAGACTATAACGAGCTGGGTCATCAGTTACTAGTGATGGTGAGACAAAAGTAGAAAGTTTTTCACTTTTTGGCATGCCGTCGGCCAGCATGGTGTCGAAGATTCTTGAGAAATGGTCAACAATCATGCACGAGACTTGTTACAAGAATCATGTTCACCTGCAATATGCATCTACCTGATAAGAGGAGGAAAAAGACGTGAGTACTGTACTTTTCAATACAAAGCCCAACACAATACTAACATCGTCTTTGGTACGTTCGCCTCCAAAAAAGCTACGTAGACAATGCCGCTCCAGGAGATTGCGCATAACGATGAAACCTTGTTGGCTTGGCATGTTGAGTAACAACATGGCTGCGATTCTAGCAGCACCAAAGGTGTACTCCAATCCCTCATCGCTGCGTGAAACAACCCATGCACATAGCATCTCTTTCAGTTCACCATATAATGGTCCGGTCTCTTTGAGAAAGATCTTGAGCGCAGGAAGCGTTGTTGACATGTCTTTGTCAATCATATCCAATGTCACTTGAGGGAAAACACCAGATGCAAGTGCACGCTTGGCTCGGGACAAGCAAGAGCGATAATGATCTTAACACCAAATTGTTAACATCATGTAGAAGCGGAAGAAGAGATAAATTCAACAATGAGCGGAAGGACGCGATCGTCTGTCAATTGAAGACTACCTTTGCTCAGGGCTAGCTCGTTACCAACGACATTCCCCCAGAGAGGCGCACGAAGTTTGCTTGGAATGCCACGCCACCATAACTTTCTGAGTTGGGCATTTTTATACACCACTCTCCAGTTTGGGAGAATATCTCTCTCCCAGATATGTAAAGAATCATCAATGATCTTTTCACGGGCTAGGCGGCGTTCCTGGAGAGCTTTGCGACGCTTGTCGACTTTTCAATGAATAACAATTGAGTTTATTGAGGTATCTGATTGAATACAGGCTCTCACCTGCTAGACGACTAAGCCTCATCATCTGTTGCCAGTCAGCCATATGTTTGTTGTCCTCGTCTTTCGGTTTAGGGGGAAGAAAAACAGGTCTTGTTTTGCTTCTAACTTTTTCAAAGGCGCTTGGGCCCATGGAGCGATGCGGTCGGTGTGATCTAGGTTTTTCAATGAGGTCATTTGAACCTGGGCGGTCGTTTTTTGATGCAATTGCAGACGAGTGAACTGCTGGTGCTGAGGGTAGAGAGGAAGAAGGGGCAGCCTCTGAACCTTCGGTTACTGGTGTTGATGATGCAGAAGGGGTTAGATGTGGTGTATGGATTTCATTCGGAGACTCTGGCGGCGATGGGATAATAATTTCTTGCTGGTCAGACCGTGGTGAATGGACCTCATCTGTATGTAGATATCCATTTCCATCCATTAAGGGTGAGGGTTGTTGATGGTCCATGGAATCTTCTGGCGGATGTTCTTCATCTGGCGTGGAGAGAGAGATGCGCGAAAAGTGGGAAAGAGATAATTCTAATGACTGCAAGCTGGGAGGGAATGTCGGGCTCTCATTTGTGCGAGTACTGGGGCTATTTGGAGTAGACATAGACATAGAGAAGCTGCCAGTAGATGTAGCACTGTCGCCTTCTCTGCTAGTTTCAGGATCTGACATATATCTAGCCATGTCTTCTCGGATTTCGTCTGGGGAAAAGATATACGGCGAATGAGACGGGTGATCATCAGTATCGAAGGCATCGTCATCATCAAAATTTGGAATGGGAAGAGAGGGCGGTTTGGAGGTCATGGATAGTAACTAGTAGCCTGAGTTGCCGTCGCTTGTGACCCGATGATGCGCCACTCCGAGGTCACACATCCTCCTATCTTCAACATGATTGCAGAGCTTCTCCTCGTCCTGGCAGGCCATTCATCTTCCTTATTTCCAACAGGATATACCCTTAATTCAGCTATATCACCGCTACTACATCCAGGCGAACAACAAAGTCTTGAAGCTCTTGCTTTAATCGCCTTTCGATACAGAAAGATCAAATCATCATGCCTAAATCTATCGCGCTCACCGTCGCGTTATATCTGCGCTCTATGTGCTACCTTGAACCATATTCTGAAAGATGACTACGAGTCACTTGTTATTGAGACAGAAGCTAAGGTTCTAAAACGCGATTCATCACTCGTCGCGAGAGGAGCTTTCGTCCCATTATCCTCAATACGCAGCATTTTTTCGGAGTGGGATGCACCTTTGGCGGCCCTTGCGGCTCTTGTTGATGAATTGGAAGCGGAGAAACACTGGAGTCCCGGACCGCTGATTGATTTGCTTTTGGTGCGTTCAAGGACAGGAGTCCACCGCGTTGCAGACATAATCTCGAGAATTTCCACTGCAGTACAGATTGTTTGGCGAACACAGTTGACTGCTTTCCTCGTACACGGATCACTTTCTTCGGTAGATCCACTTTCCGACGCGGATTTCACTCTTTCGAAGGGCTCTATACCTTCATGTGTTTCGGTACAATCTCGTGAATCCATCGCATACATTGGCCGCGCGATTGCTATAGTCAAAGGCGCCAAGGGGCAAAAACAACCATCAAGAGATTTGGCAAAAGAGCACACTATCATGCTAGAAAATGTTATGCCTGAAGATCAACATGCATTTGACCTCGTCATATCGCAAATTCGAACAAATGTCGGGGAATGGCTCTGGCTCAACGTCTTGACGAAGAAGGACGTAGATGATGCTATCGATGCGCTGTAAGCCAGTAATGTGACATTATCTATCGGCTACTATTGATAACTCCTTGGTAGAGCAAACTATTTTCTGATTAGAAACGGAGAGTTCGTTTTATCGCTGATTCGCGAAATTGAGCGCCTCAAGTTGTCGCGCTTGACATCTCGTCCGGGAACTACATCCATGATTCGTGAGCAAGACCTTAACCTTGCTCTCCTTCGCGCGTCACTTGGCACAACGGCGCAGCATGATCCATACCTCTCTCGTTTTCGTTTCATACTTCCGGCAGGTCCTCTACGACCTTTACTTCCATCACTTACCAATGATGCCCCAATTTCGACATCACCCTCAACGATGACACCTTCCGGAACGTCTTTATTTGATACACAGCTTTTGGGCACAACACTTTCTTTGTCCTATAACTTGACTTGGCCTTTAGATCTCTTCCTTGATCGTGCGGATCTTTCGATTTATTCAACAATATTTTCATTCCTTTCTGCACTTCGAAAGACACACACGAGAGTTCACACATGCTGGACTTCATTGTCGAATGCCCAACGCGCCCGTCGACGTTGGACTGGGTTCGGAGAAGGTGGCACTGTAGAGGACCTCGAGGTCAGAGCACGAATGCTCAGGTGTGGATGGGGTGTTGTAAGAGATATGAATTGGTTCTTGGACACGGTACTCGGTTATGTCATGATGGACGTGGTGGATGTGGAGTTTAGAAAACTGAAAGAGATGCTGGACAGACAAAGCACAGTGGGGTCTGCAGTGAAAGGATTATTGCAAAATTCAAAGTCCCAACCGGGTTCGATATCACATTTAGATTTCACAACGCTTCGCACTATCCATACTCATTACCTTGGCCGCCTGCTGGATGGTTGTTTACTTACTAATCCCACGCTAACATCGATTCTGCGATCGATTTTGGACAATTGCGAACGTTTGGTGGCCAATGTTGAACGATGGGGTGGTGATGTGTTACCCGCTCTGCTATTTGAAGGAAGTTTAAGAAGTGGAGGTGAGGAAGAGGTAGGAGCGATGGTGAAAGAGCGATGGTCTGTCGTTGCTGAGATTGACGAGGTTCGTGCTTGCAAACTCATCGAGAGCGTTGCTGAGTGAGTGCTCGTGTAGACATTGGGTGCTTTGATAGAGTCATTTTATGAACAGTTAACTGTCTCAATGTCGCATCAACCATTCTCGACGACGATGGATACTTCAAAGTCAACGTTTATGGGTACTAGCATGATGAATCAACCGACACACAATTTCTCAAGAACGGCGAGAGGGATTGATAATGAGAGAGATAACAGTCGAAGACAGGTTGAACGGTTGCTATTGAGGCTTGATTTTAATGGGGAACTTTCGAAGCCTAGGAAAGAGGAGACTGATATTCTTGCAGAAGGAGGGTTGTGATCTCTTCCTTTGTTTGTTTACGTCCGTAATTTTTATGTATCGTGGACAGGAACTGCTTCGGAGATCAGCTTTCAGAAATCAACAGGTTGGTTCAGAAAAGGCAATCGAAATGAATTTCTGATTCTAACTCATGCCCCCTCCCCAAAGTTTCTCCGACGTTCTATGACCTTGGGTCCAAACATAGCAGTACACCGGCTTGACCAACAACGCAGATTACTTTCTTCTCAGACTCCAACAATGTCATCCCGTATGTCTCCTTTTATGCTAAAACAATTTTTATACTCAACGAATCCCATAGAATATACTCCACGTCTCATAGGCGCTGCCAATACCCTTGGTACGCACCCCTCCACCTTTGTTTTATCTATTTAACATGATCTGGTTTGATCTTTTTATTTTTTCAGAGCATCGTGTTTACGTCGAGCAAAATGGATCAGTCATATCACCATTCCACGATATCTCCCTCTTCGCTGATCGAAACCAAGGTATCCTCAACATGATAGTCGAGGTTCCCCGCTGGACCAACGCCAAGATGGAAATTTCCAAAGAGGAAATATTCAATCCTATCAAGCAGGACATCAAGAAGGGTAGATTGCGCTACGTCAGGAATTGCTTCCCCCACCACGGGTACATCTGGAACTACGGTGCTTTCCCCCAGGTATATCCATTTCATTTTTTTTTTAATTCCCCTAACCCAAGTCTTATCGCCGCAGACCTGGGAAGATCCCAATCTATCACACGCTGAGACAAAGGCCAAAGGTGACAATGACCCCCTCGATGTTTGTGAAATCGGCGAACAGGTCGGTTACGTCGGGCAGGTCAAGCAGGTCAAAGTCCTCGGTATCATGGCCCTTCTCGACGAAGGAGAAACAGACTGGAAGATCATAGTCGTTGATGTTCAGGATCCTCTTGCATCCAAGTTGAATGACATCGAAGATGTCGAGAGACATTTGCCTGGCCTCATCAGAGCCACTAATGAATGGTTCAGGTCAGTCTTTCTCTAATGACACAGGGGAGCATTCAATCTTATTAATACCTTTCTTCTTCTTAGGATCTACAAGATCCCTGATGGCAAGCAGGAAAATACCTTTGCCTTCTCTGGAGAAGCCAAAAACAAGAAGTATGCAATGGAGATCATCCATGAGTGCCATGAAGCCTGGCGGCGTTTGATCACGGGCGAAAGCCCTGCGGCGACGCCAAGCTACGATCTGTCCATGTATGTCAACAGTGAACCATCTGTAGCTGATAATTTCCTGATTTCCAATCACAGCCACAACCTTACTGTGCAAAGCTCCCCTGGCTTTGTTAGGAGAGACGATCCAGTGTACACCAACCTTCCACCTGATTCCAGGAAGGTTCCTGCTCCCATTGATCCCTCTGGTAAGGCATCCAATAAAGAACTTGTCGTTCTTGTTACTGACCCTACATTTACAGTTTCCAAATGGTTTTACATCTCGTCAGCTCAGGTGTAAACGAAAGAGTGCACAAAAAACTGGTAGAGCCAGGAGAACTTCGCATTGTCTATCATACGTAGATTGAACCTGGGCATGTAGAACCCAAATCACAAGTTTTGACTATATGTTTTGAAAATGCGGGTAATATACAGATAGCATCAGCCAATTCAGTGCTTATGTCAAGATCTATGCTTTTCTACGTCAAGATCTGCTTGTGCTTGTGGGTAGCGACAGTAACGGTCGGATATGGACGTTATAGTCCATGTTCCTGGGTGCCAAACTGTGAGGTGATAGAACATGAGGAACGTTTAAAGAACCAACCTTCTAGAGCTGAAAATATTGAGTATTCATGTGTCATAACGCGCGAAACTGTATGCGTCTCCAATACTTTTGCCGGACCTCCTTTCTTGGGCGCCAGCTCGGATCTTTGATAAGTGAACGTGAACGGGGGTTCGCCTATGAGGGTGAATATGATTTCAGCTTGATCGCCTAAACAAGATACCGATCAACATTGTGTTTCAGGAATGTAAATCAATGCCATTCACCTTCATGGATGTCCTGCAGTATCTTTTTCCCGTGTCCGACCTGGGCAGAAGGAAGATCATGTACTTTAAACCTGAGATCCGTCACAGCAGCCTTGCACATCTTTTGTTGATGAGCGATACTGGTAACAGTAAAAAGTCCCGATTGTTGTTGAGCAAGAGAGAAAGGTGAAACTTTGGCCTCTTGAGTGTAAGATTTGCCATTAATGTTATAACTAAAATATTTCATGAGAACAGCCGTCATTGGAACGGGGAAGAGAAGAAAATAAAAACCAACCCGATTGTCCAAGGGGGTATGCCTTCAAGTTGAAATTGCGTCACCTCTCCGACGCAGATATCTTCACGTCGTTCGAAAGGAATGATGGCCGCTGTCTCCGCAACATCTATCCAGATGGAACGCAGTAGCGGGTCCAAAGCTGCTTGTTCGCAGTTTGACGAATCCGTGACTGTTTCGATGCTAATCAGATGTGGGCCAATCGACGTAAAAGTATACGAAGGAAGGTCGAGTCTCCAGACATTCGTTGGTACTTGAATGGTTTTGGTATCAACATGACTTGCGGCCAAATTTTTGATCGAGAGAAGTAAGGTGAAGGGAGGAGTACCCTCTAGAACAACAAAACCATCGGAAGATGTTGTGTCCAAAGGAACCAGTGCATCGTTCAGGCAGTAAATCATTCTATTACGATTTCTGAAGTGTGCTGAAGGACGAACGGACACTTGCTGTTCGAACAAGAGCCTGTGTGAACGAGGAATGACCGTATCTTTATTTTTGGACAAAGGATACGCTGTATCGCCAATTTGCTTGACCTCATAGTACATGCGGCCTGGTGTCGAAGTATGGAGCTGGAACCTTGTCCGGGCTTGTATGCTGTTGAAGGTAGGTTGTCCCGTAATCTCTGTGCCTCCCAATTCACTATCCTTCGCAATGTTGTACATGATTTGGAAAGGCGGCCGACCTAGGGTTATTTCGATTTCAGTAGCCAAAATATTTATGCAGAATATGGTACATACCAGTCAAATCGAGATCGACGTGGCCATTCATGCCTTCACAGAGAGGCTGCAAAATATGAGAACCATTATGGGCCGCGTAAGTAGCCTCTGTTACTGGAGAAAGCTTGGCTGATGGCCTAGGAATCCAATTGACTTGGTACGTAGACCCATCGGCAAGGACTACACCAGGGCACTGCGAGTCAGCGACCTGCCAAGATATCAGTGTCGTCTGGGATCAAAGGACATTTATCACACACCTCAATAATTTTGTACATGCCCTTATTTGTGACTCGCAGATGGTCATTTGGAGAATGAAGAGTCGTCGTCATTACTCTGTCTAATCCTTCTTGACGATACTTGATGCGCCATGGCTACAATTGCTCAGATTATCATCAACTGAAACACGCTCACTATCAATTTCACATACTCCTTCACCCGTTAAGCGAAGAGGAAGATTCGTTGCTTCATGTTCGGTCACAATAACATGTCGTTCTTCGGTCTTGCCATAAAATTGGACAGTTGGCTATTATGCCAGAATTATAGTTGAGTCGATTATTATAAAAATTGGTTTATCACTTACAACAACCCTCTTCACGTTGACTAACACTCCTGGAACCGATATGGGTCTTTTGCACTTGGAAGCATCCTCAACGCTCACTGTGAACGATTAGCATACGAAAACACGCAAAAAGTCAATGCCTACCAAGGTCAATTTCAAAGCTCCCTCCATTCTTCTCCACTTCCTTTGGAATCGGGATTTTGATAGCCTTTTTCGGGGTGTCGATGCCTTTGATTTGCAGTACTTCGACGTTCTGAGGCCCGATGACTTGAACATCCAAGTTCCAAGGGCCAGTCCCCTGATCAAGACAGATAAGCTTTGCTCAAGTAAATCATGTATACTGATTGAACTTACTCTGAGGTCCACATGGATATCCACTGTATCGCCAGAACAGGTACTGATTATCCTCTTACTTCGACCTGGACCGTGTGATTCAGAGAAATCGGCAGAAGCAAGAGGATGAATTATCTGGTCGATGCTCGGGCCTTGCAATTCCACTTTTCTATAGTTGGCATCGCTTATGGAAGAAAAGGCGAAGACATAATGGCCACTGCGTTCTGGTTGAAGAGTCAATTCAGCTCGCGAGGAAGTGAACGTCTTGGCGATTTCACGAGCAGCTTCATTGTCGCGCTGCATGCGATAATATAGTTGAAATGGAGGCGTGCCACGCAAGATAAGAGACGCAGAAACGCCCGTATCTCCTGAACTTCATGAAGAGTCAGTAAATATGAGATTAGCATATAACAATCGCTCACCATTCGTGAATTCGTTTCCATTCAATTTCAGCAGATGGATAAGGTTTCTCAACAACTTTGCATGAGTCAGGTGCAAAGACGGTTCCTGCACAGTACTAATGACGAATCAGACTTTGAAACTGAAGAGAAATAGCAACACTTACTTTACCGGTGACGTCGAGTATTTTGTAATCTCCTGGGGTGCTTGTCCGGAAAGTCAGACTTTTACCCTGAGCTTTCAGCGTTTTCTTCCAGGGCTTCAGCTGTTTACTACTTTTGGCATCTGCTGGAGTTTGATAATACAAAGATATGTCCCATGGCGCGTCGAAATTGTCAGATTCAATGTATTTGATGGTAAGCGTAGCTTCTGACCCAATCAACAGAGAAGTGGGCATCTCAGAGCTGCAATGAGCAAATGATACCACAGGTTTCTTAAGAACCATGAAAGACCTTGTTGTTTTTGTCTGAGTTATGGAATCGGTTTCTGGAGAGGTGAGATCACTCCCGACACGAACAACGTTTCCGACACCGTCTGTGATTTCTTCGAGGGCATAAAGATATGTTCCTGCCTTGTCCAAAGAAATAGTCAGCGGAATGTTGACATCCTGAACTATGTGCCGTCGGGTGGTTGCGAGGGAGGATGGAGTATCTGTCAGGGAGCTGTCCACTTGGAGGTGTTTATCTTTATGATCAGCTTCGATGCCTTCCACCAAAGATTGCTCTTGATTGCCATTGGTAATCTTCAACCATCGCAGACTTAACGGAGGAACGCCACGGACATTAATCTTTAATTGTAAATCTACATCTTGACCGGCGCATCGAATCGACTTTTGAGCCGCGCTAGTATCGTCATCTGCAAACTCTACTCGGGGACAGGGAACGACGACAGCCTCCGAGATGATTAAACGAGCATCCGCGTTGGAAGAGTCGTAAACTCGTTCCAGCTGGACAATACCAGGCCGAGCGAGAAGAATATGGACAAGCGTTTGCGTTTGCTGGAGGGTGGACTGGGCACTTGGAGAGTTCGATCCGCCGTCGTCGTCGTCGTCGTCGTATTCATCATATTCATCCTTGGTACGTGCTGGTTGACCGGTCATGACCAGCTGCAGCCTTTCATGATAGGTTTGTTCCACTTGTTTCAGATCCTTTGCACTCAATTCGTGCGTTTCGACCCTTCCGCGAGAACGATCGTCGATGCGAGGGAGTGGCGTAAATGTATATTTCAAACCCGCGAGGTTCGTGTTGTTCAAAAGGACAGGAAGGAGGACGAGATTATTGGTAGGTGACAAGCAGAAATTAAGACCTTGAGGATTTAGATGAGCTGTGCTGATTGGGGACATGCGAACGGTATGTTGGCCGAGAAGGTGTGTGTCTCTAGCATTTGAAGGCGACGACGAAAGCAGGCCAAAACTCAGGGGAGCAAGGATGTCCCAAGTACGGAACGCCTCGAGCGTTGATGGTGTATCTAGATGATATTGAGAATCGTGAAGCTAGAAAGGAACGAAGAGCTTATATGCCCTACGCACCCGAAAAGCCTGGTGCAGTTCCGAAGCCAAGCCCAAGCAATGCAGGCAGATTCACGCTGATGCCGCCAAACATAATACCGTCCAAAAGCCATAGGAATAATATTTGTAGCAAAACGCTTGCTTTGCTGTAATTAAGCCTCGGTATTCGCAGCTGCGAAAGCAGAACACAATACAAGAAGTCAAATAACAACCATTTTCGACATGTTGCAAGGCTATCTTGCCCTGCTGCAAGTGTCCAAAAGAAATCCAGAATCTTAATTGACTAGTGGAAGCCACATCAAGTAACATAGTCTGACCGTACAAGAATGGAACTGACCTGACAGAGCAGACCAAGACTAAGATAATATAGTCTTTGTGAGGGTACATCGAGATATTTTTCGGGTATCAATGGATTGGAGGAAGGTGAACTTTGAGACTTGGGTACAGCTGTTGAACTAGCCATAACTCAAGCGGCTCCCAATTTTGACTCCTGGTAAAAAAAAGAGCCAAGAAAAAGAAAAGGAAGAGAGGGTGAACGTCCAAGTGCGAGTCGCGAGATAGGTATATAGTTTGCCACAAGCACTTCAAAGCACTTCCAAGTGCGTTGGACTTGCCTAGGCACGTGATCGAACTCCTTGTTCCAAATTATCTAATCAACCAACGAATCGGAGTCTAAAACCCTGCTTCTATCGCCGCCATAAATAATCCTGTGAAGTCCTGCAAGTCAATGGACTACTTATTTAATCAAGATTTAATGGTGTGACTTCTGGATCTACCTACGTACGATAATCTTGAGTCCATTCAATGCCACCAGTAGTCATTAAATGTCATACAAAGTCGTAGATACTGGGCGTCTATGCTTATCGATTACATCGTCGGTGATAAATTTAACACCTGTCGTTCCATGTCACGCTATGCCAGTAGCTCATATAAAGAAAACCCTTTGCGCAGCCACTCTCCCACCATAGCTTTACTCATACTTACCACCATGTCCAACCTTCCCCCTCTGCCAAAGATTGAGGGTGATGTAGACCTCATGCTCGAAGTCTTTACGCATAGTTCGCTACGCTTTGGCAGTGCAACGATGATTGAGGATTATGGTGATATTGAACGACTTGCGGAGCTGGGCGCTAAAGTGCTTGAACTTACAGTCACCAATCAGCTCTACTTGCGGCGGCCTTTCTTAGATAGCAAGGATATACAAGTAAGTCTTTCAGTTATCCGTCGTTTTAGCGTAATTGCCAATGCTATATGGATTCGATAGAACAAGAGGAGTATACTGATTTCGGATGCGAACCTCGACAATTGGCTCAAGGCATACGGACTCAAGGAGAAGCTTCGTGTCGCGCCCACTGAAACTGATCTCTTGGATAAACCTGAAGTAAGGGCTTTTCTTGAATCGTCATCTTGGTGTGGCTTCCCAACCTAGCTATCTAGGAAATGCGAAAATATTTCAATAGTTACCTTGGCGCTTTGTACATTCGCAACGGATTACCAACCATTCAAGATTGGATGTCTCGGCTGATTGATCCAGATGCAGCTCCTTCGCAGCCAGATACCTACGCCCCATCTTCTACCCCTAGTTATTACGGTCAACAAAACTATGGTCAACAAAACCATAGTCAACAGATGGGTTATTTCTCTCCAGCACCTCCTCTGGGTCCTCCACCTCCCTTACCTAGTAGCCCACCCCCCGCTATGCCGTCCTCTTCGATGAGCCTGGTAACGCTGGCTCTCGTGAACCAAACCGCTGCTCAAAAGGGCCTTACAGTGACTTACCCGGCAGATCAGATTGGACCGCCACACCAACCCACTTGGACCGTTAGATGTTTTTGTAAGTTGCCGTCTTCCAGTTGTGTTCCCTAAATGATATTGATTATCACCGAAGTGAATGGACAAGAACGCGGCCGAGGCATCGGAAAGAGCCAGAAAATCGCCAAGGAGGAAGCAGCTAGACAGGCATGGGCGGCGATGAGATGGGGACCTTCTTAGTCAATTGATGACATGCTAGTTCCCTTTGCCATCGCCGATCTTGCGTTATTCCAGATGCTGTTGATACAATTAGGTGCATCATTTTATTTTACACATCTCTTTGTTGTATCACTATGCCTTCCTGATGAACACTAGAAATGCCATGTGAAACTGTAAATAGGCCCGAGTTTCAATATGAATATGATATGCACACAAATAACCTTGAGTCTTAAAATTTAACCGAAGTACCAGAAGAGTAGGTATAGTCCTATAAGGCCAAGAAACACTTGAAGTTGCGGGTCAATTTGCGTGAACCCGGCGGAGGCCTTGTCCAGTGTCTGTTTAACGTCGTCTACAACATCTGGCGCTGCTGGGTTCCCTCCCAGAGTATGTCCCTTTCCAGAGAATGCTGTAGAAGTCGAGCTTACGGCATGTTTCTGGATGATGCTTTCCAGCACGCTATGGGTATCAAGGGAGTTTGTATCAGTCAGTTTACAGGGAGAAATGGCATAACACACGTTTTATCGCCCCCTTTCAATTGGTCTACTTTTGAACTGCCTTTCAAGAAGATAAAAGTGGGCCTGCGAGGTAATCGATCAGATGAAATTGAATACCAGAGCAGGATAAGGCACGAACATAGCAGAAACAGAATAAAGTCGTGCAACCTCAGTTGCAGCATCAACGTCGCATTTGAGAAAATTCACGCTCGAGTATTTCTTGGAAAATGCCTCAAATGCTGGTGCAATGGCATGGCAAGGCCCACACCTAGTTTGGTGTCAAGGATAGGATCTGACCCGATAAATGGAGCTGCCGTACCATGTAGCATGGAAGTCGATAACCTGAGAGACTCACAGCACTGAGTACAATTTCAATGCCAGTTGTGAGAGAACTTTACAGAAAGTTTGTTCTTGTCCTTGGATAGAATTCCATTGAGTTGAGAAACTGAAGTAATGTGTGTGATAGTCATTGAATATTAGAAATTGTGGTTCGGGTGGAACGGTTGCACGTTGAACATTGAACACGTACTGTTGTTCTTTGTTGCGCATTTTTATTACCAATTACTAATTATGGGTGACGGGTCAATTACCTTATGATTCCGGACTGGCGCACTGAGTGACTGTGCAACATTCAAATTGTAATTTGGTCATAGTCAGGTATGTACTAGAAAGTGTTGACTACGTCGACCTGAATCTAGTTATAATTTGGGGCACTTCATAAATTTACGCAGTAAAATATCCAGAACGAGTGTGTTGGCTGGCTGATTTGGATGGTTCATAAATGACGGAACGACCATCCGAGGAGCATACTAACCATGTAGTGATTCAAAGAGAAGCGGAGATTGGCAGAGGTAATGCATTTCGATGGGCGAGTTTAGCCAAAGAAGATTTGCTCCCAGCAAAGCAGTCACTTGAAATAGGAGTCGGAGAACGGGGAACACCAGAGGTTACCTTTCCTCCTATCAAAGATCCTCATGGTTCTCCAAGTCGAAGTTTGGAATCAAATCTAGTTCCACACTGTATGAAATGAGTTTTCAAATCTTAGCAAATGTGTGGGGGGTAATAAAATGCCTATCACATAGATGAGTATTGTGCGGCCGCGGTACCCGGTGATGGAAGCTCTCCTACAGGTAGATTTGCAATCTCAGCAGACTTCACTGACGTTGACAGTCGTGGGTGGCAGTCTAATGTTTGTTGGGTTAGATTATAAGTCCCACATATCCAGAAAACTCATGATCAAACCCGAGAGGAAAATAGGAGGGAAACGTGTCGATGTGTGTTTGTAATAAGGGCATCTTGAATGATGAAATAGCATACATACGTCAAGGTAGTCGCTCCGGTGATATGGACAAAGGCACTCAGACTCGGAAGATGGGCCAACATAAGCAAACAACACACGGTCGCAAGGTCCTGAAATTCAAAAAATTCAAGCCAGCACTTCTCTTCTTCTCCTAATCAACCTAGGCGTTTTTGTAACCTAACTCACTGTCCCTAGACTCCTTCGGCGACGGGCAAAGGCAGCGCGTCTTGTCTTCCAATTATCATAACCCTCGTTCCCTGTGGCGTGGTACACCTTGACAGCCGTCGTGGTTTAGGCTCCACACGTTAAAGTGTCATATCTCAGAGAGGCGACTACCCTTGTTCTCCACCCAATGCCGCTCTTGGGTGGCTTGTTCTCGAGGAAGAATAGATCCTCGCCCCGCTCACAGCGAGATGACCACACCGCCACCTCTAGTAGACACACTCCCGAGCTCGATTCCGCACTCTCATCTCCTACCACGTCATACGTTACGCCTGACAAGTCGATACCCAGCTACCCAAATGCAAGGAATCTCCTCAGTCCAGATTTGGCTCATGAACTGCCTCCAAGCAACGTTTATCCCTCCATGACCTCAATGTCTATACCTCCTTCTGCTGGCAAGAAACTGCGCCTGCCATTCACTCGCAAAAAAAATGCTCTGCCGAGATCAGACTTATCAATTGGAAGTTCTCCGAATGTCAATTCACCCAATTTTCATACTTCTCCGCAATCGGTTAACACAGGTCGTGTAAGTACAAGTGCACCAGTATCCAGAGCAGATTCAGAAGATTTACGCCGCCTTCGCCCACCACCATCGAGGTCAGCTATATTTGCGGCATATGGCGAATCGACCAACAATCCTTCCACACATTCTTTACAAGATAATTCTTCTGTTGTCTCGTCTCTGTCTTTCCCCTCGCCGTCTCCATCCCCTCAATCAAGCAAAAGGACATCCCTTTTCACATGGGCAAGAGCCTCTACTACCAAATCTTCCCCTAGTTCACCTTTGGGTGACCCTGTTTTGCACACCAAGTCATTCCCGGTTCCCATACCGCCTACAAGTCCGGACTCGACAAATTCATTCAATTTAAAGTCTTTCCGCCACGTTCGAGTGCCTTCTCCAACACGCTCTAACGCGTCTAATGTTTCTCCCACTACCCCTGTGACTCGTCCGCGACCCCGTGGTGAGAGCATAACTTCTGAGTCCTCGCAACGAATATCGGTTGGTGCCTTTCGTGAAGCCCAAGCAAAGCGTAGTCTTGCTGGCTCTCCGTCTCCATCCTTCCGCGCTCCAAGTCCTGTCCCAGCGTTGCCCCTTCAGACTTCTACTTCAACCTCCGAAGCGGCTCGTGGCCGAGGTACCTATTCGCCGCCACAAGTCCAACTTGAAAATAAAATCCAGCCACGTGGACGACATTCAAGCATGGTTTTATACACATCTGACTCTGATTCTTCGACTTCTTCCGAAGATGGGACTGAAGATGAAACAATAAAACGACGCCCTGGCGTATCATATTCTGGGCTTAGCCATTATGAAAGGAAGGACAAAGGGAAAGCGAAATCAGAGATGGGACATAAGCGTGTAGAAGATGATCGTTTTGCATCTGATTCGGCGACTCCACAACGTGGGCCCAAGTCTCATTCGGGGCATTCTCGGCTGTCAGGTCAAACAACCAGTGGAAATGGGCCCGATTTTTCTCCACGTTCTCAGTCAAATCTAGGCCATTCTACTCCTGCGCCGAGATTGCAATCAAGTGTTTCGACTGCAGCATCGTCTCCAACTACAACAGTGAAACTGGCAGGAACGCGGGTTGCTCTAACTCCAAATTCGGATATCAGTAAGTATTACTGTAGAAGCTATGATTTGGTCGTTACTCATCTTTTTCCTTCCAGCGGGTGCTGTAAAGACGTCTCGAGAACATCCACTTTCGACCCATTTGATTTCTCAGGATACAACTCAAAGCATGAACAACGTACCTCGAGAATATAAGCCGGCGTCCGACTCCGAGTCTGATTCCGAGGATGACGCGCCTCTAGCGACATTGGTGGTTCCGCGGAGACCTGGAAGTGCTATGTCGTCATACTCCAGTCTTCACGCCCGGTCTACTGGGAATGTCACTACTCGTTCCACCCGCTCGATCACGCTTGGTCCTGCAAAACCCCTTATCGATATCAGCGAGCTTACGGGCCCCAAGCGGTCGTCCACAACATCCCCTGAAAAAAATGCAGAAGGTTTTACTCCTGGTCCCACATTGTTATCGGGAGCCAAGCGCTCAATGTCTCCAAATCCTTCCGTTCTCAGTCAACCTTTGACACGTAAAGCACCGCCAGTGAAATTTATATCGCCTCCGTCTTCCCCTGCAAAAGAAGTGAGGCAGCTCACACCTAGTATCGTCGATGAAGCCGATAGCACAACCAGAAGTGACTCGATTACTTTCCCTTTAGAGAAATCTGCCAGCCCTGAGCAACCCAGGGATGCCCTTACGGACCGCTTATCAAGGGCTGTAAACCCGAGGTTCATTTCAAGTTCTTCCAATACTGTTGGACCAAACGTATCAGGAGCCAAAATTTCCGTTCCAAATCAGCCCGAGAGTCCGAACATGAGTGTAGGAGATACATCAGGCAGTTCCCGTCATTCAGAGAAAAAGGTCATTCACTTCCCTTCGATCGTGGAAGCTCGGCGTCAACCAGCTGCAGAGAACCTTGTTCCAAAGGTAGACCACAGTCCACCTGACGAAGATTTGGCTCAGCTGCTTGGTACGGCGGGCATCAAATTCATGTTACGTAATGACGAGATACCGACTCAATCAAGTGAGAGTGAAGGTGAAGAAGAGGAAGATTCCTATGAAGAGCTCAAAAGAGACGAAGCAGCCTCTACAGGAAATAGGATTGCTCCCATTCCAATCAAGCAACGCCCGCCTGCACCTTCATTCAGTGTCACTTCTCGACCGCCATTCCCAAGTCGTGATAGAATGTCTACTGTCCAGACCGATGCCGCTTCAAGTATCGTCGCGCCGAGACCACGAAGTATCACTCTTACACCTTCGTCAACCTCATCTACTTCCTTCAACAAATTCTCCATAAATGACGTTAGTCCATCTATTCCAACGAGTGTCCCGTCGAAGGCTGCGAGTAACATTGCTCCACCCAAGCTTAAGAATGATGACCTCAAGCATTCTAACGTAAGGCAGCGAAGCTCTACCATGGTCACAGGGGTGCCTTTGAGCGTGCAAACCTCCAAAGCATTCCATGTTCCTGAACGGCCTTTCGCAGTTCGCCGAAATAGTCCCGCGAGCTCTACTGGGGATTCCAGTAGCGGTAGAGCACCTTTGACACCTCGTGACGGTAGTGAGATTGGTATTCAGGACAGAAAGCGGGATGAATGGAGTGGAGGTGCAAGTGGTTTCGGTGTGAAACATCGGCATCTTAAGCGCCGGAGTGTGAGCTTCGAGGAGGACCATCTCGATTTGAAACCATCGGGCGTCACTCATTCAAAAGCCAAGGAGCACGCAAATAGCAATGCAGCTATTAACGATCAAGATCGGGAGGCGCGGAGGAAGGAGCGTAGAAGAGGTGAAGCGAAAGCTGCTATTGAGGTCTGTTTGCTTTCTGGTAGTCTCAATTTCCTTACTAACTCTGGAGAGTAGCTTGGAAATGTAGTCAATGGGCCGGCTCCAATCGTGGACGATGAAGACGATATGTCAATTAATCACAATATCAGCCCTCGAATGTCGACCTTGAACCCTATGATGGGAATGGGACTGCCGATGTCTATGCCTATGCAAATGGGTTTCGGGTCGCCTATGCATTCACCTTCTCCGTACTTGATGCCAGCCCCTGCAGATCCAAATTTTCTTGCTGCCCACCAACATGCCATGATGTACGCTAAACAAGCTTACCAGATGGCTGTTGCTCAGCAAGCAATAGCCGCCGCTGGAGATGAATGGGAACGTGGTTCGACCGTTGGTGGTTATGGGGGAAGTCGCATCATTGGCGCTTCTCCGAGTCCTGCTATGATGAGCCCGCACTTTGGGATGATGCCTATGGGGCAAGGTTATGGATGGTCCAGCCCGTCATCCGCATACTTGCCTAGTTCTTCCCAGTCTATGTATGGTGGTCCAGTGAATGGCGGTGGCAGTGGGTTGATTAGTAATTCACGCAGTGAATATGGCGGCGTCAGAGGCCCTAACAACTGGCCCTCCTCTAGAAGCTCCTATGGAGAATCGTTTGGGCCTTCTCTTGATCAGTATGGACGAAAGTACCACGCTCAACGCGATTCGATATCTTCCTCGCGTATGCCAGTCATGCCAGCCGCACAACCTCAGAGTGGTAGAGGTCCTATACGTTCCGGCAATGGTCAACGGGACTCGATACATCTTCCATCTGTGCCTCTCATACCCGCTTCGCAATTTCAAAGCGACAGAGGAAGCCCAGATGTCACACTGAGACCAAGGACAGAGAGTCAACCTGCAAGTCCAATGCGCAGCACGTTCGGACGCAAAGCGCCGCCTCCCTCGAGCTGGAAAGTAGGGATGTGAGCCGCCTTCGACCGGGTTTCTATTCCACCGTCCGTTCCTTCTTTCTCGTGTGTCCAATGCAAATAAATCTCGTGAGGTTTGCTTCCCAACTGGCACGTTATTCTATCCTTTTCTCTAAATTTTTTTACACATACATATGCAACATTTGGACATCTAGTTTCAGCACATCATCATCATCCGCTCATAATTCATGAACTTGTACCTGTATTACTACCTGCACAACCCAAAACTCTTTTCTGGACTCTGTCCGGTTCTCAATATACCTACCTACTTAGAGTAAACTTGATGGTTTGCTTAGGGACCTTCTCTCGTTTTAATTGATCAGAAGTTGGTCTTATTTCGTATTAGCCTATACAAATGATACACGTCTCATTAGACTTAGAGCCTTGGAGAAGCCAATAGTGATGAGACAACTTAAAGGTTATTGGTATTGTCTGATTCAACAGATACCACTGCTGAAACGTCTATTGGTGCCTTTTCATCTGGGAAGAGGGGTCTGAGCTCCTCTCCCAGTAACACCACCTCAGAAACTTTCTCGGCGTCGAGAGCATCATCCTGTTCGGAATTTGATTTAGGAGGAAAATCTACGCGAGTACCATCTACCGCGATTCCGCAAGCTCTGAAGTAGAAGAGAAAGGGAACGTCGGAAATCTGATGATCATAGGATATCCAAGAGAACTTACGCCACAATTTGGTCCCAGTAACTTTCTGGATCAAAAACGAAAGTATACTCTCCGCCAAAGTCGCCGTCTAGCTGAGCTCTTGGAATGAGTTCGAAAAGATCAGGGTTGAACCGCATCTGTTGAAAGCGTATGGGCCAGGATTTGAGTCCGGCTAATTCATTGGTACTAGCCAACATACCTTGTCCCGTGTCACAGGGTCTAGGAAAGGTGAAATGCCTTTATAGAAAAAACTCAGAAGCATTGGTAGATTGACAATGATGGCACGACCGAGCGTCTCGACATAGTGTTGTTGAAGGATGCTCAAGACCTTGCTTGCAATAGATATCGAAGGATTTGTACGTATAGTTGTTGATTTGTAATCCACTAATATAACAAGGGACTCTTGACCAGGAGGCATGAGATCTTTGGCACGTTCCCTGAGAAAGTAAACGTAGTTAGAATTCGATCTGACTGTAATTGTAATACGTACAAACACCACACCAGATGTCTGAGCTGTCGTGGACCAGACTCTGTATTTTCGCGCCCAGGGCGCATATAAATTATTGGTCTACCATCAATATCGAAACCATTTATAATTCTAGGAAATCAAGATGAGCTTGTAGCACATAAGGTGTTGTGTAAACGCGTACATTTTCCCGGTTTCACTTTCTATCTTAACTTCGTCTGGAGGAATCAAGTCAGGCTTGTATTCTCTACGCCATTCCAATGTCGCCTTCAAACGTTTCTCTGCGTCTAGTGGGTTCCATTTTGATGCACGCATGTAGCGTGGGATGGTATCTGGTTTATTTAGCCATCGCAATTCCCATGGATAATAAGCGTCTGTTGGGGGTAGCAGAAGAGTGTCTGCATACTTTTAGAGTGGCGGTACAAATGAGAAAAAGAAAGTCAATACTTGAAGCGGGGACTTGCCTGTCGAAGGTCAGCTATTTGGTCCTTCTGCTCTTGTGTGTAATAGTGTATAGGCTTTATTATAATACCAGGAGCGACCGTAGTGAGGATTTTGTTGGTGGAAGCCATTAAGCAAGGCAGGCCAATAATTTCGTGTGATGATGCATGTTCGTCTAAGTACTTGTTCCCCACTAACACGTGACTATAGTATATGATTCAGCTTTGTGTGTTTCCCACTCAGCTGTTGTGGTCATCCTCCCCGTCTCCATCAGGCCTTGTCCAGCCTTGTCCCTCTTTTCTTCCTACTATCATTCTCCTCAATGGATTATAGGGGCGACCAACGGCCACCTCGTTCCACTCGCCCTGGACAACGCAACTCCTATCAACCAACTTCTCCCGCTCCAGCCTACCCAGACTCCACTGCCTACTCAAGACCCCCAATGCCCCCTTCAGAAAGCTCAAGAGCGATTGTCTCCTTCCAAACCGTAGAAAAGGGTGACAGACGTGACCATCTTGATCCACACCGACAGCGCACATTGCCCTCTGCATATCATCACCCTCAACCCACAGACCCCGAGCACTCAGATCAATTCGATCCCTCACGAGTCGCCCGGAGGAAATCTCTCGTAAGACCAGACCGAGAAAAAATAGACCCAGGTCATCGACAATGGCACTACCGAAGTCATGTCGCTCAACTCGAGGAGGAAGGAAATACCCGCGTGGGTGTTCTACCGTCCAGTACGTCTACCCGTTTACCTGAATGCTCATTGACCCACTTTTCTCTTTTTTTTTTTCCACTCAGCCACCGGAAACTACCCAGTCAGGAGAGGACGTTCCCTCCTGGCCCGAGAGGAGGATGTTCACGAATCTGGCTTGGCTCTTTTCAAACGTCAAACATTACGACGAAAACGTCAGCCATCCTTGGCAGCCACACCAACCCCTACCACTCCCGATGTCAAGAAGAAACGAGGCTGTTGGACTGGGCCTGGCCCCAGCGGGCCTTGGATGATTTATTGCTTGATCCTCACATTTTGGGTACCGTCTTTCCTGCTCAAATCTTGCGGTGAGTTGTCGAATGAATTCTTTTTTTATTAATGCGATTATCTCATTCTTATGATTCATTTATCCAGGAATCCGCACTCCGGAGCAACAGCGTGCTTGGCGGGAGAAGATGGGACTCCTGAGCATCATAGCGATGCTAATGGCTGGCGTCGGCTTTCTCACCTTTGGCTTCACCATTAGTGTGTGTGGGAAACCTCCAAATCGGTTCCATGGTGGCGCCATTGGTCCCGGATTCATTGGCAACGGTTCAGTCGTCATCCACGGTTTCGACTACAACTTCACAAACTTCCGTCATCCCCAAGCGGGCACCACCTTCAATGGCTCAACAAACCCGTTGTTGACGGGTGGATGGAATCTGGGTGGCAATGATGCCTCATTCCTCTTTCAGAAAACCAACCAGAACTGTTTTGGCATGATAACGAGAGCCTCAAGTTCAAGTATAACCGGAAGCGGCAATTTCCTTAACTGGTACTACCCTTGCAATATCTACAGCCAGACCGGAACAGTGGGGGCTAATCTTACGGGTTATGAGACCTCGACCAATTGTCATATTACTTCGAACGCTAGAAACCTTTTGAAATCGGTGCAAGTCCTCGGGCAAGTTTACTATACTTGGGATGATGTTAAGAAATCGGCACGCAATTTGGCCGTGTATCAATCGTGAGTGCCCACTACCTTGATCAGAGAGAACGCCCCAAACAAATGATCATCAATTCTCAGATCTGTGCTTGACCTCAACTTGCTGCAGTGGCTTAGTCGAGCCCAGGTTAATTATCCTTCCATTTTCGACGACATGAAGAAAGCCAATGGCACCTTCAATTCCAAAGACCTTACGATGTTTTTCACCCGTACGAAACAGAAACAGCTTGGCGCCTGTCTCCAAGACCTTGTCACTGTGGGTTTCATCGATACCAACACCATCGGATGTGTTGCATCCTCCGTCGTTCTCTATCTTTCTCTTATCTTCATTATCGGTGTCGTTTTCATTCGTTTCGTCATGGCTGTCATGTTCCAATGGTTCTTTTCATGGAAGCTTGGCAACTTCCCTCGTGAAACTTACGAACAAAGGATGCAGCGCTCGGCAGAAATCGAGAACTGGTCCAATGACATCTATCGTGCTGCGCCTAGTGATCTTCGACCTAATGTCAACAAGAATGGTCTAAGACCGGGAAAAAACAACAAAAAAACCTTTTTACCTAGCCATTCGCGGTTCACGCCTTCCGAAGCTGTACTGAAGAATGTAGGCGGACGTCCCGCCACAGCCTACGGGATGCTGGACTCATCGTCAACGACCAATTGGAAACGATCGACTATGTATTCGGGTAAAGCCGGCAAGAGTACGCCGCCTGATTCCCCAAGCTACAGACAATCAAGAAGCACAATGTCACTTGCCGATGGCGGTTATCAACGCAGAAATTTTGAAGAAAATCCTTGCCCTTTTCCATTGAACAACGTCGTTCCTCAGCCTCCCATCGATTATGAGCCTTTCAATTTCCCGTTGGCACACACTATTTGTTTGGTCACCGCTTATTCTGAATCGATTGAGGGTCTCCGAACGACATTGGACTCTTTGGCCACTACCGACTATCCCAATAGCCACAAAGTCATCCTTGTTATCGCGGATGGAATGGTCAAGGGTGCCGGCAACGAAATGACAACTCCAGAAATTTGTTTGTCCATGATGAAGGAATTCGTCATTGCTCCGCATGAGGTCGAAGCCCACTCGTACGTCGCTATCGCTGATGGCCACAAGCGACACAACATGGCCAAGGTATATGCAGGTTTCTACGACTACGATGATGCCACCACAGAACGGTCGAAACAACAACGTGTGCCCATCGTCCTCGTAGCGAAATGTGGCAATCCACATGAGATCAATGATGCTAAACCTGGAAACCGTGGTAAACGAGACAGTCAAATTGTGCTCATGGCATTTCTACAAAAAGTGATGTTTGACGAGAGGATGACCACTTTTGAATACGAGTTCTTCAACTCCGTCTGGCGTGTCACCGGCGTTAGTCCAGATCGATACGAGCTTGTCCTTTGTGTGGATGCCGATACAAAGGTGTTCCCGGATTCCTTGACGCGAATGGCTAGTTGCATGGTGCATGATGAGGAGATCATGGGTCTTTGTGGAGAAACGAAGATTGCGAACAAGGCTGAGACGTTTGTTACTATGATGCAAGGTAAGTTTATAACCTATATCCTGCACGCTCTTTCCCATTCACGATTGCTAGTTTTTGAGTACTACATCTCGCACCACATGACAAAGGCGTTCGAGTCTATGTTTGGTGGTGTTACCTGTTTGCCCGGTTGCTTCAGTATGTATCGTATCAAGGCTCCCAAAGGCGATACTGGATACTGGGTACCCATCCTCGCCAACCCGGACATCGTGGAACACTATTCGGAAAATGTTGTCGACACACTTCACAAAAAGAATCTTCTATTACTTGGAGAGGATCGTTATCTGACGACACTCATGTTGAAGACTTTTCCAAAGCGCAAGAACATGTTTTGCCCTCAAGCCGTTTGCAAGACAGTTGTCCCTGACACTTTCCGAATCCTGCTATCTCAGCGTCGCCGTTGGATTAATTCCACCATTCACAATCTAGCTGAGTTGCTGTTGGTCCGCGATTTATGTGGCACTTTCTGTTTCTCAATGCAGTTTGTTGTGGGAATGGAGTTGGCTGGAACGTTGGTCTTGCCTGCAGCTATTGTATTCACGGTCTATCTCATCGTCGTCTCTATCATTCCTGGAGGGCCCAACACTACCATTCCTCTCATCCTTCTTGCTATCGTCCTCGGTCTCCCTGGCGTTCTGATCGTGGTCACGTCTCGTAAGATTGCTTACGTCGGATGGATGTTGGTCTACCTCATTTCATTGCCTATTTGGAATGGAATTCTACCTGCGTATGCTTTCTGGCATTTCGATGACTTCTCCTGGGGTCAGACAAGAAAGGTTCTCGGCGATAAGGGCGGCGATCACGGCGACAAGGAAGGAGAGTTTGATTCTACCCACATTGTCATGAAACGATGGGCAGAGTTTGAGCGAGATCGACGATGGAAGAGTGGAACCCAGTCAAGAGATTCGACCGTCTATGACAAAAAGTAAGTTATAATCTAAATGAGTTTGAGGCTCTATTCACTATGTTACATTAATTAGGGCCGATAGCAATCGCTACTCGATAGCTTCCAACTCTGATGCCACCCATCAGCCTCCTGCGTTCGATGCGAGCACCTTGGATTCTGCAAGTTACAATAATGCACGTCCTCGTCATGACAGCAATACATTGTTGATGCTCCCAGCCCCTTTGGCCGTCAACAGGCCAATGACATCTTCGACCTCGTCCGTCGGCATGTCCCGCTCCAGCGAGGAACATTACAATTCAGACAACGGATCTGGGTCCAATTTACGTCTGATTTCTAGCCCTCCAACCGCAGAACAATACGGAGACTCTCCAGATCCAACTTCAACTCGGCTCCTTTCTCCTTCTCCATATAACTCTCAAAGCTTTGGCAGACAAAATCCTGGTCCCCAACCCCCATCAATGACTGAATCTCAGAATCCTTTCCGCTCCTCAACGACCTCTCCTACAAGCTATGAGGATCATACTATGTTTACCCCGGACTATGATGAACCGAGTGCTCGAGGTGGAGGTGGCCGAGGTGTGCGCTTGATGGACAGCGGACCAGTTCCCGGACCAGAAGGGGTTCGGAGAGTTTCGAGACCTACGGGGAGGAGGCCTACCTCCCAGACTCCTTCACAGAATCGCTACTCGCGTAACTCTACTATGTTGAATCTACCTCCAGGCGCAGCACCTCCTCAACCCAACTTAGGCGGCACTCAATGACGGATGGCATATTTCAAATTACATTTCACATTCACATTCATATTCGCATGGACTGGACCCACTTCCATTATCAGCTCCTTTTCAGTTTCAGATGACATTTCTATCGGACTCCGTTGTGCCTTTATTTTTCTACCTTCCGAGCTAATGGATCATATATTTCCCATCTTTTTTTGTTGCAACGGTGAGAACAGAAATATGCGTGTAATGAATGCTCCTAGTCTTTTATCTCATCTATATATCCTTAAACAATCACACCCTCCATTCAAGTAGTTATTTCGAGGTTTTAAAAAAATTGCAGCTACATATACATCCATCATGCATCGTATCTCAACAATTCGGTAGTAAAAGAAATGCCTGCGGCGAGTCTTGGCCTTATTTGGATTGATGACACCACACGTTTCTGAGTTCACCGGTTCACGCTCTGCTTGTATCAACAATGGCGAATATACCCAATTCTCCAATAACCCAAGTCTCTCAGGTCCCAACCCACACAAATCTGCAACCTCAGCTATTGACGAGGCTGTTCCTGGACCTTCGTGGCAGGCGTTTCGAAGTTGACCGTGAAACGATTATGAACCTGCCGGAATCCGTCTTGCTTTGTCTCTTCCCTAACGGACTTGTGCTGAGTCGACAAAGCGTGGCTCTATCGGATGGTGGAGGTGACGATGATGATGAAGAGGTGTATGGCGTCGACGTTCGTAAAAGACCAATGCTCATTAGACAATTCATACTAATACTCTATCTAGTTTGATCCCGACTGTTTCCAATTCGTACTCACCTTCTTTCGAAATGCTTCTGACAAATTTTATGGGACAACAACGAACCCAGGTCTTTTTAGTGCACAACAACACCTTCTGGAGTCGCCCTCATCAGAGTTTGGTCCTGCCGCCTCCCAAAATCCATTGCTTTCAAAACAGGCTATAATTGTTCTTCGGGAAGAGCTCGAATACTTTTCTATCCCACTTAAGGATAGTCAGGCTGCAACAGATCAGCATGGCATTGCCAATGCTCAGCTGTTAGAAGTCAAACGCAGGTCGGGTGACTACCTCATTGAAAAGCGCAACATATTCACGGCTTTGCAACGAAATGTGAACAAAGAAAACAATGTTGCCGAGCAACACCTGATTGATATGCTCTGCATGAGGTTTGATTTCAGTCATTTTCCCCGAGGTTGATCCTGATTCATAGTTCGATTTACAGTGGCTTTGATCGCGAAGACGAATGGGGGTTCCGTGCACTAGAGCCTTCCCGCTGCTGTATTTCTTCGATAGCTCTAGTTCTCCTGAAAACTGGCATCGTCCACCATCCTAATGGCGAAAAGCCAGTCGAGATTGATACGACTCAGATGACCACGGCTCAAAAGCTCCTCTTGTTTTGGAGGAAGCCAGCTGTACGCGTCCCTTTTCCATACCACAAACAGGAGACTGACATGTTCTGCAGCGAAAGTGTTGGTGGGATGGCCTTGATGTTGAGCTACCTGCATCTGGCGAGAAATCTGCGATGTCGATAAAGTTATGGGCGCGACGCGTCTGGACATTGGAATTGAGTCTGGTAAATATATTCTTATAGATCTGCGTTGATCTGTTTATCACTGATTGATGACATTTAGGTATAGACACTTCTACATATTCCTGAAGTATCTACCACTCCATACCTTGCCTTTGATACCCTCAATATCATGCCATGGAATTGTTTCCGCCGCACAAAGCACATGTCGATTTTGCGTTGTGAGTGGCTGACTTGAAGATGGTTCCTTTGGAAACGCCGATTAGACTCGCCACATACTGTCTTTGTATATAATAACTGGTTTAACTTGTGTTTGCCTCGTGTGCAAAGAACGCTAAAATAGCCGACCCCTGAACCCGGAGTTTTGTAATGTGCGCGAGTAAAAAGAGGACCCTTTCCAAGTATTAGTGTTATATATATATATAAACCACTCTCCTTGTGCCACCACTGTACAGCTCACATACGTTGACCCATCGCTCCTAGCCACTCTAATCGATTTGGTTAGACACCCAATCGATCATCACTGTTATGCATCCCTCTGGAATCTCAAGCACCGTCCGGTCAAACTCTCAGGGAGAGCACATTCCTTTCGAGAAAACAATCAGTGCCCAAACCCTCGACGACGACAAGCAATCCACTATCAGTCGGGACATCCCTCGTGCTGAGCACGCTCTTGAAGCTCTTCAACTTGTTGCGGGCAACAGAGTCCGACATGCACGTTGTGCACCCGAATTTCTTGAGGAACTCGCAGGCGCTCATTTGAAAAAATTCACCTCCCAGAAATTCAGGATAACTACTGGTTCAGAAGCAAGGTCCTTCTTCAAGAACTATATTGTGTGCGTTGATTCTCCATTCGAGGAATCGTACCTGTAAACCAATCGCTCTTTTACCAGCGAACACAATCAAAATGCCTTACAAGCTGATAACCATAATTTAACGAATAATGAAGACATACCATCTCCAATTGTTTTTGCAATTACTGTTTGGGAAGCGGGAACAAAATGTGTCGATTATTACATGACTTGGCGCGGAAAGACGGTCAGTTCATTTCTTCTTCTTTTCCCAATCGCACTCATATGCCTTGACGTTCCAGAAACCTCGACAATGCAAAGGAAAGCGCCAGGTCTTTCTTCATCCACCTTTCTCGGGCTCATCTAGACAATAGACTTTGAAAACCGAATTGCCCGACTAGATTCAGACTTCAGAAGACTAGCCAAGACAATGGATCAGGAGTACAAACGGATTTCGTATGTCTTTTGTAAGCTCTTATCATATGATCCCTTACCCCGACCAGATCTTTGAAGACACACATTAATGTTTCGACCTCCTCCCGAAAGGCGGAGAAAAGGACGCGTTTCAGTCATCGTCATGAATCCCGCCCTCCTTCCAATACCTCACTACCGACAACTCCAGAACGAGCAAATTCTAAGCTTGGTATTTCCATTCTCATTTCGCTCTTTTCTTGAGCTCAATGTCAGTAGATCAACCGAATCCCGAACCCCTTGTGTAAATTCCTACCTATGCCTTTTACATTTGCCAAGGCTTACTTTTCATAGAAGATCTGCTACCGACAGCGTAATGTCTCTTCCTTTGCTCAACATGGTCCGAGGCGTACCATTCAGCCATCGAGGTTTGCCATTACTCAAACTACTCATCATACTTAAACTGACGTATGGCCCTGTAGTCCCACTGCGGGTCACAAATCCTGATAGAATGTCTATGTGAGCTTTTCCTCTTCCATTGAACTTTGTCACGCTTGGCTCACTGACGTTTCTCAGTATATCCGAAATCGGTGTGTTTCGATGTCGATTACGAAAGTGTTTCAAGTATTGACACCTGGTACAAAGACGTTCTCGTAATGGCACCCACGAATACATCGCGTCCACTGTCATCGACCGCAGTTGAGGCTGGTAAGTTTATCAAATTTGAATAAAGGATTCAGTTCTCATCCACTCTCTTTCAAGCACCCCCTATCCGAGATAAAAGCAATACTCCTAGTGTGTCGGTTGCGCAGCGATCGTGAGTGTCATATATAGTTCCATGCATTGACCGTTATGAAGTCCCGTTGCCCAGCTCTCACAAGATAACTGATGAAACTATCAGGAACTCATCTGCAAGCATTCGTTCCTCCGATACAAGATCTAGCAGGTCCTCTGTGTCCAGTCGATCCAGTTCTCATTCAGAAGATAATCACATCAGCTCACCTGAAGAGAAAGAGAAAGACGGGTATGAAAAAGATGAACCTTCCGAATTTTTGATTGTTTTCCTTGGAGACCGGCTTGACAGAGATCCCACTTCATGGCATGGGTGAGTTCAATACTTGTACAAGTTGACAATTGCTTTGACATAAATGTCATTGACAGATTTGAGAAACAATCCTCTATCCGGAGGTTGCCTGCCGACCGGCACTCACCTTGGATCAGTCCTTTAGCCCGTCCAGATAGTGTTCATTCTCAAGATCGACAATCTTTGGCCCTTGAGTCTGATTCTGATGAATCCGGCGATGAAGGAGATTGGAGGAATACTCCCGTAATACCCATGAAGCCCATGATGGAAGCAATGGGTTTGATCCCAAATACTGCCTATTTTCGTCCTGCACCTGTGATTCCAAGCGTCCAATACCAAATTGGGAGTATGGGCTCTCCTGCATCACACCAAAGTCCTTACCTCTACTCTAGTCCACAATTGGACTCCCCATCGTACCTCCCAGCACAGTGGTCACCGTCGTTGCACATTCCTCCAACTGCCTCACCACTGTCTAGACCTCTTTCACGAGCGTATTCTGCCACATATGCCAGCCCTTATATGCAAGCTCATAACAGTCCTTTCTAGTCAATAATCGTATATATCACTTGGACTTTCTTCCATGCACCCACCCATTAGTATAGTCACGGTGCGCACTGTCTGTATACAATATTGTACATTGTCGTTAATTGTTACATTAAATCCAAATTTATGTTGATCTGCTGTACTATATTACCGAGATCAGTGATCCGAACCCGGGTCTTCACTAATAGGTGCTGTGTCTGCGGACGAATACTATTAGGCTGGGACATAAATACAGATCCAGATGACAAAATGGATGATTCTTTTCGTGATTCCATGTCTCTCTCACCAGGAGCAGCCAGGCGTTCCATTTCCTCCATTTCATCCACCTCTCACCATGATTCTTCCTCAGAATGCACCATCCAAGTTGAAGACGACTTCTCAATAACAGTGCCTAAACATCTACCACCGTTACCCTTATCAGACAAGTTTCTTATTGAACAGACAGGTTCGTATGTGACTCTTTAATTTCTCAGCTTAACGCTCACCCCTGTCTGTACTGCAGTGTCCCATCGCTTCCAATCCCCTATCACCCCACTAACGACTATATCCCAGCTTGCCTTTGCTCTCGGCTCAGACAATATACCTTATACAACGGAAATAGACACTGTACCATGCGCAGGAATACATATCCCTTATGGACCTCTCACAGGACTTTTGGCTTGGCGACTTGTAGTTCGTTTGGCGTCCTTAACGAAAGAAAACCGAGGGTGGTGGAACGATAGGAGGAACAGCTATGCTGTACCTCCAGTTCAGAGTTTACGGTCCCATACCCATCCCTACAGAGCAGCCCCAATCCCATCTAATTCTTCTGCTTCCACGTCAGCGCTCTCTCTCCCACTTTTTCCTCAGGTATCATCACGCGCAGGGAGTCCTAACGACGATTTTGCTCAGAAGTCCCGACCAGGTTCAGTCATGCTGACTAGAAAGCCACACGTCTCCTCGAAACCCCACTCTCAGACCATTAATACAAGTCATCCCCAATTGGACCAGACTTCACCATCGCTTTCGAACGCTCTTGTTGTCAATTTCATTCTAGACACTAGCCTACCTCATTCTATAATCTCTCGAGATACCCTCATCGCACTTGGTTACCCTCCTTCAATTTCCCATCTAGCAAGCCTGTCACAAGACGATAAGCCTACTATGGTAACACTCTCAATACAGAATATCCCTACTCGATTCCATATCGCACGTCCAGATGAAGCCTCCAGACTTGGAGTCCAGTTCCTCCACGACGCCGGTGTGAGCGTGTTTTTCCCAAAAGATGGTGAAGGCGTGGGCCCTGTCCTTTATGGCAAGTCTATTTTTTTATTTTTCGTTGGTTACATCACTGTCAATTCCATAACAACTGACTTGGTCTTGTCGAACAGTCGAATCTGCCCGTCTATTGAAGGATGTCCCGCGCACAATTCCCCTTCAAGGGATAGGAGCTAGGTTGACGCTACCTCAGCGAGTTCGTGCACTTTTGGGATTGTCATGACCGACAATCATGTATAGGTGCCGCAAGTAACTGATATCGCTCTGCATGCACATCGACTATGTTATTTATATAATCATTTCTTCGGTTCACTCCTTGGACGCTGGGCTAACCCTTGTATGACAATTATGGTAACAGCACATATTGATTATCAAACCTTAAGTCGAGAAATTTCATCGCGCCCACGACGCGGGTGTCGGACTGTCTTCAGCTCCGGTAGCAACCTGTGCCCCCATCCCGATCGTATCTTCCAATAATTCTCGGCCCATCATCCTCAATCCTTCGGCATGTATCTTTGCACGCTCGCCAGGCGTTACGCCAAACACAGTTTCTTCTTCAAAATTCCCCCCTGCAGGTCCAAACCCATCAAACGAATCGTCGTCATCGAAACCGTCATCCTCGACGGCGTTTGCAAATGGATGGATAGGAACAAGGCCGGCTCCCACATCTTCGTCCGTCAAAGAGTCGTTAGAGTGGTTGGAGGAGCCAAAGGAGTCATCATATGGATGGCCACCTTGAGAAGCCATGAGGAAGGCGGCAGAGGGATGGGCGGTATTATTGATCTCGTCAAGAGAGTCTGAATCCGAGTCAACATCTTGGGGCATGTTCTCATAAACAGGCGTAGGAGGTTCAGAAACCTCACCGCGTGGGGTAGGCTCCACAGTAAATGGTGCTTGTGTTCGTGGACGCAAGCGTAAACCAGGCGTTGTGGATAAGCCAGGAGTTGGTTGCATGTCACTTCGGATATGTCGAATCATGCTCTCAAGACTTGAGTCTTTGGTTATGCTTCTGCTGGTGCTGTAGTCAAACTGTCGAGTGTAGCGCGATAATGAAGGAGGAGTCGGCACTGTGCTCATGCTAGATTCGAAGCCGCCTCCGTCAAAATCATACAAGCGGCTCATTTGTCCACCGCTTCTGAATTGAGCATCTCTGAGTAGGTCTCGCTTAATCCGAGCAGAAGCCTCTCTCGTTGGCGTCTGTCCTACCTTTAAAAGTCCGAGTTCAGCGGATGATCTTGGGGGACGGGCAGGTGACATCATAACTGGGGGAGACATCCCTGGTGGTAGTCCATCAAATGAATCGTCGTCGTCTTCCACTCCAAGAGGTATCGTGGTTTTCTTGGAAGGTATTCTCCTAGTTCGCTGAGGTGTAAGCACTGAAGGGTCACGCAAGTCGACCACCCCGCTCCATTCAGCAGGAGACGCCTCTGGCGGCAAATAAGGGTTGAGATTTTTGTTAATGGGAGTTTTTGGCTTTCCCTTGAACTTCAAAGGCGATACTCCCTTCGATGTACCGGCGGAGACGTCCGCTGTAGAGTACAAGTTGTGTCGAAGTACACTTCGTAATATGGGATTTGAGGCGTCCCTTCCCTTCCCTTTTTCAGATCGTGATATACTGCTTGTCTCTGCAGGTCCTGAATACGATGTTGATGAACTTTGGTCTTGTACAGATCCCGTCTGCGTGGATGATGGAGCAAGTATGCTCTGGTCTGAATGAGCAGAGAGATTGGTGATCTCCCTGTTCAAACGTTTGAGAGGTGATTCGATAGAACCCGTCCAAGATGGATGGTCGGAGTCTTGAGTCGCAAAACTGTCCTGGATAGTTGCATGTCGAGCTGTTGCAGGCGTGGAGGAGAATGCGGCTTGGCTGGGTAAGAATGAGCTTTCACTATCAAGAACGCTGGTTTCAAAAACCGCGTTCGACGGCGGGTCAGCGGCTTGTTCCTGCTCTGAAAGGATTTCTTCAGGTTCAGATGTCGTTTCGTTCACGGTTGAATAGTCATCGAAAGTTGGTATGCGTATCTGGGCAGCTTGTTCGTAGAATGATGTCCAAAACTACGGTTATGCGTTAGTACATATTAACACAGGGGTCTTGGTCAATAGGATTTACCTTCGCAGCTTCTCTTACTGGCTCTGTACCGACCGCGTACCGCTTTAATGCAGGAAGCAATTTGTTCGCTAAAACATTGTGGATCTTGGAGAAATTTTCATCGATGTTCTGATTTTTCGTCAGCCTTGCTATATTCTCAGTTTGTGGAGGATTTCCACCTCTCACCTGAAGTTTGATAGTGATTAGTTGCTCAATCTGTTCGATTTGGTCAATCGTGGAGGCATCTGTGTCTAAACCAGGAATGACGATGCTTGATGGATCGTTTGCTGGTTTCCAGCTCGCTTCGTTTTGAGGAATGGGTTTACGGGAGGTAGACATATGACGCAGCAAATTTCGGCAACCTTGCCAAAGCTAAAACGCGATCTGTCACATTGATGCTGGTAATTTGTGACTGTAAGTAACAAGGTCACATGACTCGATTAGAATGAAAAGATTAGTTTTTGAGGCACTCATTTTCAACGAGGAGGTTCTGGTAAGAAACGGCCTACAATTCTCCAAAATGATATCTCATTCTGGTTTATTTTAGAAATGCTTACCCTTGCAGGATCCTCATCGATATCCGAACCCAAAAGGCAGACCCTTTTACACAACATTCAAAAATCATGTTCAAAAATCATTTCAGTGGACGCCGTATGGATACACTTGATTCATTGTAAGTCCACAAAGCTAGAGGAAGAACTTTCAGATCATACTTCGACTTTCAAAACTTTGCTCGAACGTCTTCTGGCATATGGAGATGATTCTAGATCTGACGGTTCTGCCGAGGCACTTGCGAAGCAAAGGAATGTCGTCTATGTCTTGCCACGATCTGGCTCCGTATCACCGTGGTCCAGCAAGGCTACAGATATTGCTCGTCTCTGCAAGCTCGGAGACCATATAGAACGAATTGAACGTGGTACAGCTTTTGTGTTCACCACTAAGGATGATCAAGATATCACGAAAGATGATATTTCAAATTTCTCGCAGCACATTCACGATCGTATGATGCAGATCGTCCAACTTTCTCCTCCTCAGGAAGATTCGCTGTTTCTGCATGAGAAACCCAAACCTCTGCGCATCTTCGACCTCCAAACTTCGTTATCTGTTACCGAAGACGCCAGAGCAAAGTTGACCTCTGTCAATACGGAGCTGGGACTTGCTCTTGCTGCAGATGAAATTAACTATCTTGTGGATGCATACATTACCGGAGGCTCTGCTATGAATAGAAATCCTAACGACGCCGAACTCTTCATGTTTGCTCAGGTCAACTCAGAACATTGTCGTCATAAAATTTTCAATGCCTCTTGGACGATCGACAAAAAAGTCTTGCCTTTCTCTCTCTTTCAAATGATCTGTAATACAGAAAGGCTGAATGGGACGGGTACAATATCGGCTTATTCTGACAATGCCGCTGTTCTCGAAGGCCATTCCGCACCCCGTTTCAGTGTTGTCCATACTCCGAATTTTAACCACCTCTATCAATCATTGTGGGAGGACATGCCTATTCTCATCAAAGTAGAGACTCACAACCACCCCACCGCTGTTTCACCCTATCCAGGGGCAGCCACGGGTTCTGGAGGTGAAATACGCGACGAAGGCGCTGTAGGACGAGGTTCAAAACCGAAAGCAGGTCTCGTTGGATTCACAGTCTCGAACCTTCTCATCCCAGGATACGAACAACCTTGGGAAACCGACTTTGGCCGACCAGCTCATATAGCTTCTGCTTTGGAAATCATGATCGAAGGTCCACTTGGCGCAAGCGCTTTCAATAACGAGTTTGGGAGGCCAGCATTGACTGGTTATTTCCGCACGTTCTCTGAGAGCGTCCCTGTTTCCAAGGATGGTTTATTGAGAGAGGTTAGAGGGTATCATAAACCTATCATGATCGCCGGTGGATATGGGAATGTTCGACCTCGATTTGCGCGAAAGGCACCTATCAGCACCGGAGCTAAAATAGTTGTCTTGGGAGGTCCAGGTCTGTTGATCGGTTTGGGAGGAGGAGCAGCATCGAGTCAAGTTTCAGGAGCGAGTTCTGCCAAATTGGATTTCGCCTCCGTACAGAGAGACAATGCGGAGATGCAGAGGAGGTGTCAACAGGTGATTGATGCTTGCGTGAGCTTGAACGAGGAGAACCCGATTCAGAGCATTCATGATGTTGGTGCCGGTGGTTTGTCGAACGCTCTGCCTGAGTTGATCCACGATTCAAAGTTGGGTGCGACCTTCGAAATCCGAGACGTGTTGGTAGCGGATTCATCCATGTCGCCTATGGAGATTTGGTGCAACGAGAGTCAGGAACGGTATGTGATGGCTATTGAGGTGGATAAGGTGGAAGAGTTTATGTCAATCGCGAGGAGGGAAAGGTGTCCGTTCTCGATTGTTGGTGTGGCGACGGCTGAGGAAGATCTCATTGTAACGGACCGTCTATTCAACAAGGATGTTATTCGGCTGAAGATGTCCACTGTCTTTGGGAAACCGCCCAAGATGTCAAGGAAGGACGTTACCCGTCAATTAATTAGGCCGGAATTCGATTCTTCGCTGGCCAGATACCTCCCATCCATAGAAACACTTTCTGAACGTCTTTCATCTGCCGTTGACCGTGTCCTCCGCCTTCCTTCAGTCGGATCTAAATCGTTCTTGATCACTATTGGAGATCGAACGATTACTGGCCTTGTCACTCGCGACCAGATGGTCGGGCCTTGGCAAGTTCCTGTCGCAGATGTGGCCGTTACGCGATCTTCCTACGGTTTCGATGTCATCTGCGGTGAAGCCATGTCAATGGGTGAACGTACCCCTATAGCCTTACTCAATGCAGCTGCGTCAGCGCGCATGGCAGTTGCTGAATCCCTAACGAACCTCGCTGCTGCTACTGTGGGTGATTTGTCCAAGACCAAACTTAGTGCCAACTGGATGTGTGCTGCATCCAAGGAAGGGGAAGGAGCTGCGTTGTATGAGGCGGTTGAGGCTGTAGGGATGGAGTTGTGTCCTGCGTTGGGGGTGGGGATACCGGTAGGAAAGGATTCTATGTCCATGTCAATGAAATGGAAGGAGGGTCAAGAACAAAAGGAGGTCAGCTCGCCGTTGTCTTTGATCGTAACCGCTTTTGCTCCTGTTAAGGAAGTCCGAACGACATGGACGCCTCAGCTTCGTACCGACATAGATGAAAATACCTGTCTGGTATTTTTCGATCTCGCCAACGGTAAACAGAGATTAGGAGGCTCAGCCCTGGCCCAGGTTTTCAAAGAGATTGGCACTGAAGCACCAGATGTCGAAAACCCCGCTGTACTCAAGGCATTCTTGCAAGGTTGTCAGGATGTGAAAGCCAACGCACCTGGGCTAGTTCTTGCTTATCATGATCGATCCGATGGGGGGTTATTCACGACTATTGTTGAGATGTGTTTTGCTGGTCGGATAGGAGCGGAGATCTCCCTTGGTACATTAGATGGTGCAGAGAACCCTATCTCGACGTTGTTCAATGAAGAATTGGGAGCCGTTGTTCAAGTTCGTAAGCCGGACCTTGGCCAGCTGATCAGTATTTTCAATAATGCTGGATTCCCTTCGCCCTCAATCCACGTCATTGGGCGCATCAATTCCTCCATGAAAAATCAAACAATCTCTTTCATCCACAGGTCTAGCACCATATACAGCGCCTATCGCTCCGAATTACAGAAGATATGGTCAGAAACTTCCTTCAGGATGCAAACTCTTCGAGATAACGCTGGCGCGGCCCAAGAGGAATTCAATCTTATCAGTGACGAATCCCATACTGGGATCTTCTACGACCTCAAATTCACCAAAGACCCTTCTCCTGTATTCGATACACGCCCCAAAGTGGCTATCCTCCGAGAACAGGGTGTGAATGGACAACTCGAGATGGCTTGGGCGTTTACCGAAGCTGGTTTCGACGCAGTGGACGTCCATATGTCGGACATATTGAGCGGAAATGTTAGCCTCCGTGACTTCCGTGGTCTAGCAGCCTGCGGAGGTTTCTCGTATGGAGACGTTCTCGGTGCTGGTAAAGGATGGGCAAATTCTACTCTCCTGAACGACATCGCTCGTCAAGAATTTTCTGATTTCTTCACTCGAGACACCACGTTCACGTTAGGAGTGTGTAATGGATGTCAGTTCTTGAGCCATTTGCAAGAGATTATACCTGGTACCGAAGACTGGCCTGAATTCAAGCCAAATAGGAGTGAGCGATTCGAGGGTCGCGTCTCAATGGTAGAAATCGCGGATAATGATGTGACTCGCAAGTCCGTATTCCTCTCAGGCATGGCAGGATCCGTGCTTCCGGTGGCCATCGCACATGGTGAAGGACGTGCATCATTCGGTGTTTCGTCCAAGAAAGACGCACTGGAGAGCCAGAATCTTGTCGCTGTACGATTTGTTGATCCAGCAGGACAGTCCACGGAGGTTTACCCCTTCAATCCAAATGGAAGTCCTGCTGGGATTACGGGAGTTCAAACACCAGATGGTCGGGTTTTGGCCCTCATGCCTCATCCTGAACGAGTCGTAGCTCTGGAGAGCAATAGCTGGTATCCGGAATCTATCAAGCGTGATTGGGGTGGAATGGGGCCGTGGTTTAAGCTCTTCCAGAGTGCGAGGAGGTGGTGTTCTTAGGAAAATCAAGGTATGCACTTGTCTTGGGGTTGAACTGGGCTGCTTGGCTGATAGTTATCGTTATAGATCAAGATGTAGACCTTTGTACAATCTAGACGTTTGGTTTGTCATAATGCACCACTGAGTGTGCGCTTCCACCAAAGATACTTAGGTTTGTGATAACTGTGCCCGCTGATGAGACAGTTAGCCTCGAGCTAATGTTTCAAGGCGTTTCAAGACGCTTAGGGCCAAGTCTAACTCAAGGTGGTACTAATGAGGTCAATCATGTCAGGCACAAACAGGTAGGAACATCAGACCGAAGATTCAAAATCCCCTTCCTCTTGACTTTCCGAGTGGCCTCGCTCAAGAAATTTTCAATGGATAGATAAAACAATACGACGATATCCCACATCTAACTTTCCCGACGGTGGGCCGTTCGGAACTTCGATTGACAAATCTCCACTTCCAAGCGCTTGGTGAGACTGTCTGAAAAGTTTTACGCGTCGAACTGATGAACATGATAACCAGATATGTGGCAGGAAGATGTGAAATTCTATCGTAGATAAGTATCTTTAGATTTCACTTTTATGTCCGGTCTTGCATATTCCGAAAACAATATCAGCTTCAGAAACTTGCTTTGAAATAGTTTTGAAATTTGAAGTGCTTGTTCACATGATAGTATGACCACAAGTTACGAGACCATTCTCCTTTTCGATCGACTCAAATGTCCACTGGACTTCTTCGTAGCAGCGCTTATCCTTTGAGCGGAATCTATCTGGAAACAGTTATTTTCTTACTCGCTATGATATCCGTCCTTCAACTCATCTCAGCGCAGACGGGTATCCTAGGGCTTATTAACGGGTTTCTTTCCTTCAATACCTCCGCATTTTCCGTCCAGTGAAGGATTCGCAGATACTGTAATCCTTGATACCTCAAGCAAGTATTTTTAACTTTGGATCCTGGAAGTCTCATCTTTGCAACAGATCGAACATGACTAGACTATATGTGCACGCTGCGTACTGGGCGTTATAAGGCGTTATATCGCGTAGCTGTATCCTGACTTGGTCAAAACCCATGACCGGTAATGGTACATCAATCACGCCGTTTTCACCGTGCTTTCTATGACAGATGGAAAATGCGGGATTTGCAGGCGATGGGCTTATGTGGGAGACTGATTCTTTATTCGCTGGATGATTTGAGACGCGAAGGATTGGCTGGGATTGGTGGTTAATGCAACATTGATTGAAAGTATGATGAGGGTTCGAGAAGGCGCTATCCGTGAGTCATGGTGTCCCAATTACTTTTGGGGCAGCGAGGGCTAGCAAAGCCATGTTAAAAGCGGCAAATTTTCGTAGATTCGGATCGGAAATGGCATGGGATTCAACGTGCCAAGAAGGTTGGGGTAAATATTTTGGCTACAACACCGCTCAGCACCAGTCAGCGCCGCTCTCACCCACTTACTGAAGCTATAATTGCTTATCAACCACCTCAACGGACATGGGGATACAATGGTAACGCAAGGCGATACTGGTATGGGGATTTTGGTTTATGATCCTCTTGATGCAAGCTGACACCAAGATGATGCCTTTCTTTTAGGGACAATATTTACGGAGGGAAATTACAATGCATTGAACGCCAAATTCATGGATATGGCAGCGGACTGAACGCGCTGCTACTTATTTCGGCATTCCAGTCCTCCTTCAGATTTCCATCTACTCCGCGTGAGTGATGAGAGATGAAACCCACTTTTTCACTTTGACCAACGTGGTCTCGGACCCCCCTCGTTCCACTCATTTGATATTCTGAAATGGGATGTTTATTCTGGTGATCATGGACCAAATTTATCAGGTCACACGACAGAAATGGGACAATACTAGTATAGGACCCCCGAAAGAACCCTCAGATAAGGCTCAAAGCCCATATCCGAAAAGTCGACAATTGCACGAATTTTATCCAGACGGTTTGGTGCAATTTCTATCCGGCCACCGGATCTGGTACACTAAAAATTGCTATTTTTTTTCGCTCGGAAAGCTCTCTGGAGCAACCACACGCATGATATGGACGTCTCAGGAGTGAGCAAGTAAAAAATGTATCATATACATCAAAATTCACTCATTTTGAGGCCTACTCCTCTTCTGTGGGCTTGTTCTTCCCAGCGAGAGTTTTCGAAACTTGAAGAATCTTCCTACTGTTGTCCTTGATTTCCTTGAACAGTTTCCAATCGTCCGAAGATATTTTGAGGCCGGTGGGTTTGAGAGCGCAAAGGAAAGCAGTTGATCAAAGCAGAGAACCAGAGCACTAACACGATGGGAGATACAGCTAAAGATGTATATTTTTGTATAATGACATGTGATTCATTCGGTGTAGCGAGTGGTTAATGGTTTTCTTCAGTAAGATTTTCACCGCTACCCTGGCCGGAATCGGCTTCGGGATCAACTCCTATCCACAGTGCCTTTCGTAAATGGTGTGGGGAAAGTACTGGAAAGTAAGCCTCTTCTGATCGTCTCTTTTCATATCTACTAGTAGTTACATTCATATCAATCATTGGGGATGGAGAAAGAAAGATTTACTGTCATCGAATCGTTACTGTCATCATATATAATTTAAGGACTTGCGGGGGCCTTTTTCTCCTCGTCTTCTTCTCTATGAAGTCCTTTGAGTACACTTTTATGTGGATCTTCACCGAGATGTGGTTTCCAGTCAGCGGAGTTCCAAGGTTTGATGCCCGCACGATACATTTCATCGACCTGCATCTGTGAGACCGCCGAATGGTGACGAAGAGGAAATGTACATACCTCTTCCAGAGTGAGGCCTCTCGTTTCGGGGATGGACAGATAAACATATACATATCCAAACAAGAGCATTCCGAAGAAAATCAACAGAATGAGAGGACCAATCCTATCATCATATTTTAGTATTTGTCGGAGAGAATACGAATCTCAGACGTACTTGGCTGCTATCCTCGGAGCAAAGAATGAAAGAAGAAAATTCCATATCCTGGTTGATAGTGTTAAAATGGTTTGAGTAATATATAATCTAATGTACCAATTAGTTGCGCTACCAGCGCAATACCTTTTGGTCGCACGCGAAGCGGGAAGGATTCACCGAGATACACCCATCTAACGACCTTAATGAGATGGGTATAAGATAAGAAATCAGTTCAATTTACGGAGTGGGTCCACAGAATATCGAAAAAGAAAAGACATGCAAGACAGCGAAAGTTATCAACACGCCGCCTAGCAAGATTTTAATGAGGGTCTGTCTCCATGATCTGGGAAATACTCACCTCCCTGTTTGTTTCGTTTCGTAAGTAGGTCTTTGGAGGTTCCAGTGGGGGCAAGGGTGAAGTGGCCAACCAAGCCGGCCTAGTCAATGTCAGTACTAACCAAAGAAAATCGAGCAAATCTTACGATAATTGAGCAAGCGGCCTCCATCAGTGCACCAGTGAGAAGGGACTAGACATCGACGTCTTTGGAACTCCTTATAGCATAGATATGGGTTCAAAAACTTACTCGACGGCGATCCCAAGACTCAATCAAGTGCTGCAAAGCATATACATAAGTTAGCAGAAACATACATAGATAAGAGAGACATATACCAAGGCAGGGATAGTGCCGACCACTGAAACTGCACCAAGGATAACTTGGATGACATATGGAGATAAGCTGGTCAAGGGATTGGAAAAAAGTACGTAAGAGCGAACACACATAAGCTGACTGCATCCCTGCACTTTCAAAAAAGGTGTCTCCAATAGTAGTCTGAAGATAATGTGAGCGCTTAATAATGACCCCAAAAGCATTATCATACAATAGAAATTCTGGCCGTTCAACTGTTGAATAAACTGCAACATCATGCCGTTGATTGTACGTTTCCATAGATTATTCCCAGTCGAGAAACACTCAAGCCAGGTTGCTTTGCCTCCTTCGTTTTCTGCCCGAATAGCAAAATCAAGCTCGCCAACAAGTTCATAAACAAGGCCATCGTCTTCTGGAACACCATTCAAGGCAGCAATGACTGTGCGTGCTTCCTCACGTCTGCCAGTCCCAATGAGGTGACGCCTAAGAGTATACATAGGATGAGAATATGTTTGAGGAAAGAAACAAGAACATACGGAGATTCAGGCAAAAAGAAGATGCCTGATAGCAAGATAAGTCCCCAAAGAAGTTGCAGCCCTACAGGGACACGCCAAGAAGCAGAGTCTGGTATTGAATGTGTAGCCAGGTCAAGTATATAACTCAAAAAGATTCTTAAGCCAGGAAATGTTATCAAACCGTCCAAGAAATTGATCTTTTCTTACCCAATAATAATTTGCAACTGATAAGCAACCAGCAAGGTTCCTCTCAGTGCCTTTGGAGCCGTCTCTCCACTGTACAATCTTGTTGATGGTCAAGACATGAGCTTTCCAAAGGAAAGGACCCGAAAATCGTACTTACGGAACGATAGCTTGACGCAACGCAATTAGCTAAGAACAGTGCTCAAACAGGAACAAGGAAAACCCGTACCTGATAACGCTCCGACGCCAAGCCCTGCGATGAACCTTCCGATGGTTATTTGAGCGGTAGAAAATTGGGTCCCGGTCTGGACTGCGACTCCAACAGTAAAAATAGCGGCCCAGATCAGAATCGAACCGCGACGACCAAACGGATCAGTGGTGAAGGCTTGCGCAAGAGCACCCCTAAAATATCCTCGGGTTAGATTTGCACATATATACATTTGCGTTGGACATACACAAAGTTCCTAAATGACGCCACCAAACATATGATAAATACAAACGATAACGCGTAGGTTGGACTAACCCTGCAGACAAAAGAGAGGTAATAATTGACTGCCTTGAGCTTGAGAGGAATGGTTTTCCTGAAGCATCAAGTTGCCCAAAGCGTCGGATGAAGTCTGGCATTCCCAGCAAGACAGATAACGCAGGCTGAGTCCACAGGCAGGCACCATACCACCCACACAAAACAAACTCCAAAATGCCCGCAACACGACGGGCCTCGTGTTGCGGGCCCCCTCACACCCTGGACCACCTAGAACTACCCCGTCGTACCTACTGCTTGCCAGTCGGGTACTTAAAAGAAGAAGGCCATAGGCCTAACTTGCTCGATCAAGCATCGCTCCACGATATGCAAGGCCTGCAGAAACGGCGTTTCCGTGCCGGGTCGCATGGGGATAGGATCGCTTAGGGCGTACCTCTGCGATGCGCTGTAGGATTGCGGAGTCGATTACTGGCATTAGGGGCCAATCGTACTGTAGAAGTAACACATAAATGTAAAGTCGACATGGGACCTAGCCCCGAAGACTTAAATTGACAAAAAAAAAAAAAGAAGTCTGGCATAATCAAACATCCCTAGGAGCATTGTGCAAGAACAACTGATAAGTACAACTTATTTCAATGACCGAAATGACACCAATGTCATAACCGAATAGAAAACCTGGTTAATGATCACATTGAGAGCGGTTCTTGACATTGCGTTGAATAGCTTCACCACCTGATTTATAAGAAATGAGGTAGGGAGTATAAAAATTAACGCGTACCGAAAGCAATGAATATAGCTAGTTGAATAGCGTAACGATTTGTTGGAGCGGCCCTCGCCATGGAAGAAGCGATACGTCAAGAAACAGCAAGAGAGACAAACTTGAATCTGAACAGAATAGCCTCTTTTAAGCCTTCAACGAGGCCTCAAGGTATATAAAAGGTCAAGAAGATCAGCTGACGGAGATTATGGACATGATCATAATCAGCGGGCCGACAGGAAGATAATAAGTGGGTGTAGTCATTCTGTCCTCAAACGTGAGAAGGAACACAAAGCTCAACCTCATTTATTCCAGCAGGCGGTGCGTGACATCGCGCACACATGATGTGACTCGATCGTGTAGCTCTATGCGGGCCGCCTTGCTTAAATCAATCTCCCTAACGAAGTTAATTGGCCGTCACATCCTCCACAGTCTCGTAGAATTCTTTGATGATTCGCTTCTGAGCGGCGGAACCTGTTTCATCCTAGGTTTCAGACAGTTAAGTTGAAAAGAAAGGAATGACTCGGATCCACATCAAATTGACCTTTGACTCTCCTATGGCACGCACAACTAGATATTTTCTTCCAGTCAGGATCTCTTCTGTCACAACGCCGAAGTTCTCGGAAGAGGATGAAGTCGCAAAAACATCATGAGAGCCTGTTACTAGGCAACCCGCTTCTTCTGCAATGACAATTCCTGCACATACATCCCAAGGCCAACAGCCGATTTCCCTGACCAATCCAGGTTTCAACGACGACAGAATTATATAAAGGAAGACAGACATACCAATATAAATCTAAACCTCCCTGTGCTACCAATCCGTAATTGAGCGCTGCACTACCTATGGATCGAAGAGAATGCGCCATCTTCCCGCCTACAACTCCTTGCGCAGGATTTCCAGCTAAACGAGAGAAGGAGCCAGCTTTTGCGTTGATTGTACCAAGGGTACGATCTGAACCCCACTCGACGGCTAAAGACCCGCCCGACGTTGTCAGTGAATATTCCAGAACCCCGAGAAAGGATCCTAATTACCGATAAGCGCCTGACTGAGCGAAGGGAGGGATTTAGGTGGCGACGCCAATGGGAGCCTCAGAGGTTCTAAATCCAGTCCTGGGGTAAGGAATGAGCCATGGCCTTTGATACCTGTATACTATGTGTTTATTAGATCCAGCCCGCATATATGCCGGCCACGAACACTGACCAGATGGTTTAAGAATGGGTTATAGATTACACCCAAGATAGGGCGACGCTCATAGATGAGCCCAAGAGAGATGCACACAAAGGGAAACCCATGGATAAAATTAGTCGTTCCATCTGTGAAGGGTCAGCGACTGTCAAGGACAGAGCTAGCCCAACTGCACCAATAGGGTCGACACAGAACGTTGGCTCATCTGTCAAAGAAGGACGGTAGCCAGCAGAATATGACTCCTCCCCGATGCTGTTCCAAAAGATAAGATCGTCAGATGGAAAATTTTGCACAAAGCTTACAATTGGAAGGTCGGGTATTGAGTCTTCAATTCTTTTTTGACTAACTCCTCCACTCGAACGTCGTATTCCGTCACTAAGTCTACGGAATTTTTCTTCTCATTGACATTGGAAGAAGGAGATTGGATGGCTACTGATCCTTCAAGGATAAGGGATCCTGCCTTGCGTGCAAGGTTGACTGTGAAAGAGAGGATCGCTTTGAGGTCTGCGGGGGTCAGCTTAGAAGTGGACATGTTTACACTGGATGACTCCAGTTCGATCGATTATCGGCGCTCCACTACCTGGGTTCAATGACCAGTTACCGGCACTGACCATAAACCTCCCCAAGTAAAAGACAAATTATATACATGATTTTACACGTCGCACGACAGCTCTTAAACGTTCCGCATCGAACGAACGTGGTTCACAATTGCTTCAACCTAACTTAGCGATGACTCTTGCAAGCTAAGATAAGATCAATTTGGTTCCCACGGGCTGAACACGCGTCGAAGCAACACGCAAGCTAATAACTTTACAGGTGATTTATTCCAATTGCTGAACAACCTTTCTTATTCCTTTACTATCATGTTTTTGACGCGTTCAGAGTATGGTACGCCTTCGTTGATTGAATGCCATTTTCGTCTCTGCTCATCAGGTCCATTAGATCGGGGTGTGAACACCTTTTCACCTGAAGGCCGCCTTTTCCAAGGTGAGTTCTACGCATATAATTCCACTAAGACTGATCGTAACAACATATCAGTGGAGTATGCCATCGAGGCAATAAAGGTACGCAATTTGTGGATCCCAAGTACATCTGTACCTAATCTTCTATAACTCAGCTCGGTTCAACAACCGTCGGTATTCGTACGCCAGAGGGTGTCGTCCTTGCTGTCGAAAAACGTGTCCAATCTCCTCTACTAGAATCAAGTTCCATTGAAAAAATCATGGAAATCGACTCTCATTTGGGTTGCGCAATGTCTGGACTAACGGCAGACGCCCGCACAATGATCGACCATGCTCGGGTGACAGCCCAAAACCATGCGTTCACATATGACGAGAAGATCAAAGTTGAGAGCGTAACGCAGGCTGTATGTGATTTAGCCTTGAGGTTCGGTGAGAGTGTACATGATGAGGAGGCGATGATGAGTCGACCTTTTGGTGTTGCACTTTTGATCGCTGGTATTGATGAATTGGGACCGCAATTGTCAGTGCTCCCTGTTTTATAGGATCCAGAATAAATTTTAACAACCGTGCAGATATCACACTGACCCTTCTGGCACTTTTGTACGATACGACGCAAAAGCTATTGGATCAGGATCAGAAGCAGCTCAAAGCGAACTACAGGACAAATGGTACAAGGTATATATAGTCACCTTAAATTTTTTCCATTCAATAACGAGTTGATGTATTTAAATAGCAAATGACACTACGAGAAGCCCAGCTACTGACACTGAGTGTTCTTAAGCAAGTCATGGAGGAAAAGCTGGATCAGCACAATGTACAATTGGCTCAAGTATGTCTTCTCAACCATGATCATGTTATGACGCATCTCACTCCTTCCCAAGGTGACACCAGCAAAAGGGTTTCAGATTCTAGACGAAGCCAACTTGAAGGAGGTGATAGAAGCCATGTAATGTTGTAGTGTATTTCTTTTTGGAACGACTTATAAATAATATGTTTTGTTAAATCTTCTTCGACTTCTGAAAACCAAGCTTCAAGGCTGAACTTCAATGAAAGCAAGGTTGGTTATGAGAACCCAAGGCGCTTCTGTTTTATTCGATATAGCCATCCAAAGCACTCCTTATCCGAAATTGAGAGCTTCAACAACTCTATCTTTAACTAAAGACGACTTTTAACGGCAAGGATGATTCTCAGGCTAAGCAACTCACCTTGCAATGCACTCAATCTCGACTAGCACATCTTTTGGTAGACGAGCAACTTCAACTGCCGACCGGGCAGGAGTGTGATTTCCAAAGAATTTCGCATATATTTCATTAACCGTTGCAAAATCGTTCATGGATTTTAAGAAAACCTGCACATAGCATACATGAATGAGCACCAAGGAGGACTTTATTTTTTGGCGTACAGTTGTCTTGACCACCCTGCCCAACTCTGAACCACCAGCCTCTACCACTGCTTTGAGGTTTTTCAAAACTTGCTCGGTTTGCGCTTCGACGCCTCCAGGCACGATTTGCATGGTAGATGGGTCTAGAGGGATACATCCTGAACAGAAGAGCAGATTTCCCATTCGGATGGCTTGGGAATATGGCCCAATAGCTGCTGGAGCATCTGTAGCAGCATTCGGTCCACTCAATATACGCTATCCGGGTTTAGTGCAACGAAAAGGCAGGCCTCACTGGATGTAGACACGATGGACAAAGACTCGCATGTTGTTATGGGAGGAGACATGGTAGTGGTAGCGATAGTTCTATGTTTTATCTGATATCCGATATGCGGCGGAGAGAGTGTTGAATACGATCTGAATTTCAATCCTCGTGTCCTCCGAGAAACGTGCTTCCACAACATTCTGTACAATAGTCAAATCTTAGGGTGTTATCAAGTATTTTTCTCACGTTGTCCATATTCGCATATGCCAACATGAATATGTCAAATTTGAACTAGGTAGGTGAATTGAAAATTGAACCGATTAACTGCAATTACGACGGCGTCGGAGTGAATGTAGGATAGTGAAGTCGATTAAAACATGCCAAGGTATTAAGCAGCAAAGTGCGTATGGTAAGCGAAGGGCATGCCTTGGAATCGAAGAAATGAATGCACAAGAAATACATTAGCAGCAAGAAATTCATCAAGTATCTGTAGTGAGAATGGCAATGAGAATGTGGAATATCGATTAATGCTGATTGCACAGCCAGAGAAAGCATAAGGAAAGGACAGCTGTTGGGTCTTGAAGCGATGAAGCATTTCAGGGGAGATTTCTTGATTAAACGAGTCTCATATTTCGAAGGTTTCCTTTGATGATCAAATCTCGCACTGAAACCAGAAAGAATGAGTGTGGAGGTATGACCAGGACCGTCTCTTAACGCACCTGAAGAAATAATAACGATGGTTCTTCTTGTGTCGGTAACGGCAGTCAAGTGAACTGGTCAATAGATGTTGAGATTATTCGTTAACTAGAGCAGTAGTGTTGAGCCTACTGTAGAATTCTCGTTCTTTGTTTGGGGTGTAAGACTGGTGAATCATGCCGAATTTATTTCGAAAGTCTAGTAAAGAGTCAGACGCCGTGGCACCCTGTAAGAAAAGAAGCAGATACATTTCGAAACAGAATCATAATCATTGGGTCGATCACCATAGGAAACCATATGCTGGTTAAGCCTGACTCCAGCTTCGAGCTTAGCCTTCACATGGTCAGATTGATTAATTTAACAAGCCATGCCAATCATACCTGTAGCAAGTCGCATTTGTTAAGGAAGAGAACAATATCGACGTTGGCAAGCAGCTTGTTTGAGACCACAGATTTCCAGAGTAAAAGGGAATCCTCCAGGCGATTTACACAAGGGTCCTGAGAAGAAATAATGAAAAATCATTTATCAGTTCTCTACGATGAGATGGCCCTCACCTCAAGAAGAACCTAGATGCAGGGCATGAGATTATCAATGAGAATCTACTTGATCGGAGAGGCTGACCTGGTCAAACGCAGAGATAGGCGCAAGAAAAATTATGGCATTAACTACACAGATAATTCAGGCGGCGAAAAACTTTGATGATATCAAAGACTGACCATCATCAAAGTAGGGTGCCCATGCCTGACGTTGGTTTCTGGAACCACCAACGTCATAAATGCGCCATTCTACACCCCGATTGCTTCCCGACGGTATAGAAAAAGTGTGTTCTATGACACCGACGGTTTTTAATCTGGCTTTTAATACATCCGCTAGGAGACGAAAATATTTAGGCGACATGAGTTGTGCGAAATGGCAGAACCTACCATCCGTAGGAAAATATTTCTTTGCTGTGATTCTGGGAATCTCATCGAGATAACTGGAGGAAGATGTGTGTGAGGAATCAAAGAGGACAGGAGAGGGACTTTTTTTCGCACAATCCGCTACTTTCCTCTAACCGTAAGCGCTTCTCTTTAAGCCGTGCCCTTACTTGCCTATCTCGCCATAACTCCGACATAGTGGGGCCGCAGGCATTGAGAACATGGACAGGATCATCAGGATCTTCCCACCAGCCCTCGATCTCACCAGAATGAGGGCTTTTGGGACTCCTAGACCTACTGCCGAGTGCGAACAGCTTTTTCCAATTGGTCGAAGTATGAATCATGACTTCGTTCCTCCCCGAAGAACCATTGCTAGAAGATAGGCTCGAAGAAATCCTGCTTGTAGTAGACGAATATGTCTGCTGTCTTTGAGGAATCATGATAGTTGGCGCCGGTCGACCGTTTGGAGTTGAAGTGTGAGCAGCTCTTGAAGGGGGTTCAACGGAAAATTGTTGTTGCCAATGGTATTGTTGAACAGGTTCATCTTCCTCTGGAGATGAGAGCATGCGAATAAGGCGGTCTTCTAGCTCGATGAGGGGCTCAAGCTTTTGTCGATAGCGAGCGTAGTTGGAAACAGAGGTACCCAAGATAGCTGACGGTGGTCGACCGTTCGAGGTAATTATGACGGAGGCGGTTTCAAGCGAGTCACCATCATCATGTTCGTCTAAGGCATCAGACTCGGGTGCAAGAGCATCGAGTATCCTTGGGAGTAAGAATTAAATTGCTATCAGAGTCTCATAACTGGCCATGAACCTTACCGTCGTATTGAACGAACCAAATTCAAATAAATGACAGCCCTCCATGCTATTCGTTCAGCTTGGAATGCAGAGGGCGTATGCATCAGCTGGAATTCTGTGGAACATTATTAGCGATACCCGTGATTGATATTATGATATTGAGAAATTTAAACATCAACATGATATGGAACTAAGGAATGGTGAGATGATTATAAGACCTCGCAACTTCTTACGAACTAGTAATGTGCAAACGATGAGAGCTCGCTGGCAGCTCCAAGACATTATTGCGATTAATACGCAGATAGTGCATTCGCAGTAAAATGGAGATTTAATTGTGGGGGGTTCACGAAAATAGACACGCTGGTGGAGTATTGAGTAATATCATGAAGTAACTCACGTTTGAGAGTCGTGCTTTTACCAGACTCAGATTGACCAAGAAGTAGAACATTGACTTCGGCTTTCGATTTCTTCCGTTCGTTTCTTTCCTGAAGAATCATTTCATCGATAGAGTCGCTGATCTTTTTGGCATCAATTTCAGCCTTGAGACGAACTTCCCTCTCGATAGGAGACTCGTCTGGAGGAGGGAGCAAAGCGGCTGCGAGAGGATCGGAGAGAGTCCTTCCGCGAGGTTTAGGATTTTCGAGCTTTGCTTTGGGCATGACATGCAGTAATTAGGAAAGAACAAGAGGGGAGGGGAAGATAAATGAATGTAAACGGAAGAAAGTAATAGTACAAAGAGAAAGTACGGGAAATAGCCGACAGAAAGAAGAAAATCGATAGAGAACCTTCCATGGACACTACTAAGACAGCAGTGGGAGGAACTAAATAACCACGTGGGCAAAAAAAAAAAACATAACACCACACCGGTGATTTGCGTATTACCACTGCTTGCCCCTCACTCAGCAGCAGCAGTCATTGTAGTAACAATAATATTTATAGTCAAGTATAGTTTTATCCTGGTCAATGATCCATGGGACTAGGATTTTTCGAGTCTCCACCATGAACCTGCACGATGAAACTGAGGTGCGAATTCCCTCTATAAAGAAACGGACTAATCCTGACATTCCCTTGGATCAGCTAAAATTAATGTTCCCCGTAGTGCACTTCATCTCTTAGATAAGACTATTGCGATGCAATAGCCAACAACCGTGCCATTATAATTTACAAGATGGATGCAATCAAATGATGTCACGACACCCGAACGTTGCTGTTCTACATCGCCAGCGTTGAGGTCGGGCTAAGTATTTGCGATCGAATCCTCAGAAAAATCAAGGATCTGACATGATTCGATTGTGATATATTGATATCTGATCTCGACACAGGTTTGTTTTCGAAAGGTATAACTATAATTATAAAGCCACTGGTGCGAGGAACCTCTCCGGAAAGACTTTGATTCCTGATACCCGTTCTCTTCCCGTATTCCTGCTCTGGTATCTCGTTCTGAGAGATATGGCGAATCCCAATTCTCGGAAGCTAGATCTGCTACTCTGGCTTTACCTGTTGCGTCAAATAGAGGGCATTGGCAGGAGCCTAGTTACACAAGTACCAGCACAGCACCTGTCACGTCTATTTTGCAGGATTCAGCTCATGCGACTCAAAGCCAAATCAGTGTTACAGGAGCCTCGTTCTCTTCTACAACAAGTGGATAACCACTTCCCGTCCAGTCAACTCAAATTCCATCTGGGAACTTATCTTCAATAGTTAATTCCAGCGCTCCCAGGCCATGGTGTCTTTGCCTTTTCCCTCTTCATCACCAAGTCTAGGCATCTCAAGTAACGGTCCATTCCAAAGCGAACCACAATCAGCACTGGCCATCGCCGTAAACGTCGCAGACTTTGTACCATGGCCTTAACCATCCAACGACACCTTCGAAGGTACCTCGATTACTTCTTTTGCTAGTCAAGGGCCATCCACTCAAGTTGAATCATCCGCGACTAGCATTTTTGCTGGCCTCAGACCGATTATGACAAGTCTTTCTCGGGATCCCGAAACGCCATTTCCCACTGATGCCTTAGCTAGACCGGCATCCACGATGGCAACCCCCCTTCCGGTCATGTCTTTCCAATTATCCATCGTCGCTGCTGTTCTGTCTCTTGGAAGTTCAACAACGGATGGATTTTTTGGTAATCCATCTCATAGGATGGTATTAGTGGCCTCATTAGTAATAGGTGATTCACCCCCGTACCTCACGCACCTGGATCATCAGGTGCCTCCGGACTGCCACCTGAACTGTCAAGCACTTCCTCGTTCATCAAGTCACACAACGGCGAGATACCAACTCCTCCGCCAATAACAACAATCACCTTGGCCCCGACTCTACCCGTCATGTCATTGCCGTCGAGCTGACGAGCGAGTTGATATGCTAGGATTTATTTTAGAAGAGGTGGTTGCCGTCTAGGTGAAGTTCGGTTGTTTTTTTTGACATAGGATCACCCTCATCTTCTTACGGATCGTCAGATCTTTGGATTCAATGATTGGCATCATGGCCGCAGGGGTTATCATTTTTTTGCTTTATGTTGTATTCTCAGGTCTATATCTTATTGGCCGCCGTAATACTTAGGCACTGCCAGCTTATCGTTATAAACCGACACACGGTAGAGCTCCTTCGTCCGACTGCGCTCTTTCGGCTTTCGTAAAGGTGTCTGTGCCGTCGGATGTTGCAGATGCCTTGGAGAGACAGACAACATGACATCTTCCGCTACCGCCCTCAACACGAAGCGGCACACGATGATACATTTCGCATCATATCCTCCCCAAGCGCAAATATATACTTCTACATTTTATACCACATCTCTACCACAGCGGGGGGAAGGCGTTCATTCTCGTGACTCATCGTTTAGTGGAGAGAAATATTACAGCTCGGTTCCTGACGATTCCCGCTACCATACCGGAGCGATCATCCTGAACATTATGTTGGCACTGTTCATGACATTGATTCGAACAGTAACGTAGGGAGCCTTGAAGCGCCAGGTACGAGACCTTTAAGCCGAGTCGCTGCTGTTCCTAGAGAACCTGATCCCGCAGCACAAGTGAGTGAACTATTCTTCGTGTTTTGACTGTTCCTAACGCCTCGCTTGACAAGATTGGAATACGTAACGTACATACATGCATACCACAAGTTTAGGACTATAATTCATCTAAATGGGGCCATTGCTAAGATAGGCGACGCTTTGAATTCAGCTCCTTACTATGAAATCAACTTGAACCCCAAGAGCAGCGATTCGAAATTTTGGAAAAAATTAGTAGTATCCAGCAGAAAACTGGATTGAAGAGATACTACAGTATGTCGCACTTCTGCGAGCATGATGGGAGGCAATATACGATGGCCGTAGTATCCTTTATTGACCCATGCTGTTTCCACTTCCGAAAGTCCTAGGTCATGACTGGAAATATATAAAGAGAAACAGTGCCTGTGGTAAGAATTCAGCGAAGTGGCGTCAGGCAAGTGTGGATACTAGTAAGCGAAGAGATGCTCAAAGGACGAGGGGTGTCGTCACTCGTGGTACCTGCCAATACTTAGTAGTAAGGGTAGCAGATGTGACTTGCATTTCAAGAGGAAGAGAATTATTTTTTGTGTGCGAGACTCAGACGGGGATCTCCTAGCATCGTCACGGTCGATAAGCAGCCGAAGTTAGAGGATTCATATGGTTGAAGCGATCCTTTTGGGCCTTGGCTTTGGTTTATGTAATGCCCAGATTGTTCTACCTTACACCGTGACATTCACTCGAGCTCTGCTCGCAGGTGAGTGCGATAAACTCAACCTCATCATCGACTAAATTTGAATGCGCTGGTCAGTGGTGACAAATGAGCATGGAGGAACCAGTATCATCAAGTGCTTCAACAACATCACCTCTCATTGATGCATCTCTGCTCGCAGATGTCATTGCGTCTTCCTTGACAGTGTCGCCAGAACAACTGAGAAAGAGTAGCTGCCAAAGTTACCTCTCTAACCTCACCACTTTTGGTCTTCAAGAGCTGTTGTCCGAGCCGACCGTCCTTCAAACGCAATCGCACCACCTGACATCGAGCCTTACGGCGCTTACCCATACCTCATACCCTACGTTCCTCTCATTGCACCGCACAACCAATGCATTAACCTCCTCTTTGACTTCTCTATCATCCTCCCTTGATTCGCTTCTAACTACAAGTCTCCCAGCTTTAGAAGAGTCCGCAGTGGGATGGAAAGATCGTACAGACATCGTGCTAAATGACCGTAGCAAAGCGCGCGTCGTGTTAGAACAACATGAAAAGATCAGGGATCTCCTGGAAATTCCGCTTCTAATTGATACATGTGTCAGAAATGGTTATTTTGCGGAGGCTCTCTCTTTAGCATCACATGCGAAAACCCTTGCCGGAAACGCGTCGTCATCAAGCAAGTCACCGCCTCTCATCTTGTCATCAGTTCTTTCCGAGGTTCACCACTCTATTATGCAAATGCTCTTGTCCCTATTAACTACACTGTATGAACCCAACCGAAAACTTCCTGCTCTTTGGAAAGCCATTAACTTTTTACGCAAGATGGATGTTTTTGGTCCTTCCTCACCCTTTGCTTCTACACCTCCACAGACGAAACCATCGGTACCACCATTAGATGGCGACAAACCTTTGGACTTCATTGCAGATAATATTTCAAATGAAGAACAAATTGCTTTGACGTTTTTGGTTGGTCGGGAATCGTGTCTGAAAGTAACACTGGAAGCCTGTGGGAGTGATATATCTCGGTTGACACAGCATAGCGAACTAGATGAAAGAGAAAAAGAGGATTTGGCTCGATATCTCAAAAGGTACATCGATCTTTGGCGTGAAGGAGTGTATGACATTATCACCCAATATTCCACTATCTTCTTGGAAAAACCTTCAGGTTCCTCGACATCACAGCAATCCCCTACCAAGTCGACCGTTGACTCGGGCCAAGCAACTATTGGCTTGGAAATGACGCGACTCCATACATTGATTACGACTTACGCGTCTCGTGCACTTACCACGCATTTATTACCCTTGTTATCACCTTGCCTACCCCTCCTCTCTCTCTCCCTTCTTCCATCACTTCTCACTCAACTGACTTACTGCTCCACCGCTTTTGCCCGGGTTGGTCTAGATTTTCGGGGAATTCTTTCCTTGCTCTTCTCGCATGCAGTAGCTGAGGTAGTGAGCCATGAAATGAGACATGCGGGAAATAAGTTCGCGTCGAGATTCCAGAACTTCTCTACGCAAAAAGACTCCGGTGCCAAAAAAATTACCCTGGGACCGTCGAAATGGCTTGTTACGCCTGCCGCCGTGTCTTCTCCGCCTGTTCCAAACTCGCCCTCTTCGCCTACTTTTTCCCCGTCCAGTACCGGAAGCGCGCCTCATATACCACCACACATTATAACATCATACCCTCCTCTGGCCGAACACACAAATTCGCTGCTTGGAATATTGAATAATCTGCGACTGCTTGCGCCTACAAGTATTCTCCACACATTAGTGCGCGTTCTAGATGATGATGTTTTAGGCAAAGGCGGAGAAGCCATCCTCGCATATGTTAAAGCCGTTTTCTCTGAAAACATGCCTAACGGGACTATTTTGGAAGAAGAAGCGGAGGTAGAAGCACACGAAAAGGAGAACAAGGTGGCGATCTCCATTGGACATGTTTACTTCTCTGTGTTTGTGCCGTTTATGAGGAGAGCGCTAGTGGAAGGCGTCTATGGAACTCCACTGGACTCCAATTTCGACGGTGGTGGGGGAACTCTTCCCAGTGTCGTGATGGATTGGGAGGATTTTGTGCTCGAACAAGAAGCCAGCGAAGAGGAAAGTTGACAACGGGGGCCTTATCAAACTTCGACTGATCTCTGAAGGCCCTTTGGAACCCTTCTATGTCCGTGTGCGCGAAGGTCATGTTCATTTGCGAATATAACTGAGGCTCTCAGGGACGGCGCAACTGTAACTACGTAGCACGATGGGTGGAATATGCTATCGAAACGTTAAAATTGGCATACGCTATCTCAATTCTTGAAATGGCCGCATCGACGAAGAAATTTAAATCACGAGCGCTTGAAAAAGCCCAACATGCATATGGCTATTATCAACTCAAGAATCTACAGGAGGGTTAAATGACCTTAACCCGTGCAAACCCCATGTTAGGAACCCTCGGAAATAAGCGTCAAACGTGCAGCCTTGAAGATTAGGTCATAGCTCGCTCAACGTATGTGGGTTCATACCGCCAGTCGTGAAGCGTGCAGTTCCACATCGCGATATCTAGGTTGTTAGGGATCTTGAATTTA
>Ga0193742_1000039_pt1 | contig 87101 bp, 76 predicted proteins | sample L2c1metaG_FD_165511 | JGI IMG/M metagenome (GOLD analysis project Ga0193742, IMG submission 165511) | Soil microbial communities from a riparian zone of the East river system, Colorado, United States - L2c1 | ecosystem: Environmental > Terrestrial > Soil > Riparian zone | place: USA: East River... | reverse complement strand
TCCTTGCGCACCGCGCCCGCCCGGTCCCGCAGCAACTGGACGGCTGGAGAGGACTCGATCTCGCCGGGGTCGGCGTCGCCCGCGGGCAGCGCCAGCGGCACGACCTGCCACAGCGCCTCACCGGTGATGCCGAGCGGTTCCCTGCTCGTCGCCAGGATCCGCAGCCGTCGGCACTCCCCGAGCACCCGATCGGCGAACGCCGCCGCCGACTCGATCACGTGCTCACAGTTGTCCAGGATCAGCAGCGCCTCCCGCTCGCGGATCGCGGCGATGAGCTGGTCCGTCGGCTCCGCGTTCGGTGCCTCGCCGAGCAGCGCGTCCCGGAGGCCGAGCGCGGCGAGCGTCGACTGTGCCACGTCACTGTCCGCGCCGATGGGTGCGAGCTCCACCAGCCAGGCCCCGTCCGGCAGGTCATCGATCAGCGTGCGCGCGGTTTCCGTGGCCAGCCTGGTCTTCCCCGCGCCGCCCGGCCCGATCAGGGTGGTCAGCCGATGTTGGGCGATGAGCTCGCGGACCGCGGCGACATCAGCGTCCTTGCCGACGAAGCTGGTCAGCTCGGCACGCACGTTGGTCTTCCGGTTCTCCTCCCGCCGTCCCAACTCGCCCCGCAGCAGCGCGACGTGCAATGCGGACAGCTCCGGTGAGGGGTCGACGCCCAGCGCGTCGGCCAGGGCTTCTCTCGTGCGCTCGTACACGAGCAGCGCCTCGGTGTCGCGACCGACCGCGACAAGGGCACGCATCAGCGCGGCGACCAGCCGTTCTCGCACCGGATGCGCGGCCACCAGGTCGGTCAGTTCCGGGACCAGCTCACCACCGTGGCCGAGGCCGACCGCCGCATCGAACCGATCCTCCATCGCGGTCAGGCGTAGCCCCTCGAGCCGGGTGACCGCCGCGTCAAACGCCGGACCGTCCTGCAGACCGACATCCTGCATGGCCGCACCGCGCCACAATGCGAGGGCCTCGCGCAGCAGCCGTACCCGCCCTGGATCCTGCTCATCGCGAGCCTGACCGACGAGGCGTTCGAACCGCACGGCGTCGACAGCGTCGGGTTCCACCGTCAACCGGTAGCCGCCCGTCTGCCCATCGACCAACCCGTCCGGTAGCGCCTTCCGCAGCCGGGAAACCAAGCGTTGCAAGGCATTCGCCGCGTCGGAGGGCGGCCGCTCGCCCCAGATCCAGTCGACGAGCGTCGCCTTCGGGACGACGTGACCTGGTTCGAGAGCGAGGGCGATCAACAGCGCGCGCAACCGGGCGCCCGGCACGTCGGCGAAGACGCCGTCGTCCGTGCGAACCTCGAACGGTCCAAGCATCCCGATCTGCACCTGGCCGATCCTGCCATGGGCGTTTGGCAGGCCTCTGCGAGCGTCGTCGCAGGCCAAGGTGGTGATCACAGATTGGATATCGGTGCCGATCGATCGGCGCCCGGGACCGGAGTGCGTCAGGCGCCACCCCACCGCTCGCCGCCGCGGAGCACCGCTCGACCCCCGACACCGATCCCGTCCAGGCCCAGCTCGACCTGCTGACCAGCGTCGACCGGGTGCCGGGTGCGCTGGCGCAGGTGCGTGACCGTCACGGCCGCCCCGTCACGATGACCGCCGGCACCGCGGAGCTGGGCACGGACCGGCCGATGGTCGGGAGCGATGGCCGCTTCCGGGTCGCCAGCGTCACCAAGACCTTCGTCGCAACGGCAGTCCTGCGGCTGGTGGCCCGGCACCGGGTGCGGCTCGACGAGCCGATCGAGACCTACCTGCCCGGCGTCGTGCGCGGCACCGGCGGCGGCGCGGAGATCGACGGCCGGAACATCACCGTGCGCCAGCTCCTGCAGCACACCAGCGGTGTGCCGGACTACACCGAGTACCTGGACTTCGCCCAGCTGGAAGGCCCGGTCGAGGCGAGCGAGCTGGTCCGGCTCGCCCTGTCGCACAAGCCGGACTTCACCCCCGGCCAGGGTTGGCACTACTCGAACACCGGCTTCGTCATCGCCGGGATGCTCGTGGAACGGTTGACCGGCAAGGACATCGGCACCGCGGTGACGGGAGCTGCTCGGCGGCCACCTGCTGCCGAGCCGGCAGCTGGCCCAGATGCGGGCCACCGTGCCGGCTCCGGGCATCGGCGACGGCGCCGGCTACGGTCTCGGCCTTGCCCGGTTGCCGCTGACGTGCGGCGGCTACGCCTGGGGTCACGGCGGCGGCCTGGCCGGCGCGGGCGTCTCGAACGCGTCCCTCCGCGCCGAGACGGGCCGGGAGGCGACGGTGTACATCACCGCGCAAACCGGTAAGCAGGCCGCCAACCGCGTGCTGCAGACCATCGACGTCGCCCTCACTGGATGATTGATTCCGTGAACGGCGCGTTCGGGACATGAACCGTGCCACCTCACCCGCTCCGCCACCGCCGGGTTACGCCCTTGGCGGCTATTGGGCTGGCCAGAATAGCGTTGCGATCATCCAGGGCGTTGGTTCTGGAATTGGAACTGGACCCGTACCGAGTCGTCCATTCTCACCACCAGCGTCGAGTTGCTCGCCGACCACTTGTTGGGGACCAGGAACATGAGGTCGTTGGCGTGGATGAGCAGCCGCAGGTTGCGGTAGCGAAAGTGAAAGGTTTGACCTTCGGACTGTTCCAATGCCTTCTCGTCGATGCCGGGACTTCGCAGATACAGGCGTTCCTTGGTGTCGAGAATGACGCTGGGCAGGTGGTCGAGCTCGAGGGCCTGTTGCTGTGCCAGGCCGCGGCCGGACCATTGGGCGACGGTCGCGGTCGTCCAGAAGACGCTGACCACGATGACCACGAAGACCAACGCGCGAGACGATCGACGCAGCAACAGGGTGGGGTCGTCGGTCGACGTTTGTTTCGATCGACGACGTAGCAGTTCCCGGATTTGGGACCCGTACGCGATGAGCGCGGCGCCTGAGCCGGTCAGCAGCGGTGTCACGAGGGGGTAGTACGCCCAGTCGCGGACCCGCACGTAGACCAGGAGCAGCGCCACCCCCGCGCCGAGGACGATCAGTCCGACGGTCAGACAGCCGAGCGCGAGCCGCCGGACGTGCCTGGCGCGTTGGGTGGTTACCGTCGCCTCCCCGTTTGCGCCGGGGCCCGCGGCAGTCACCCATCGCCGCGTCTGCGCGAGGAGGGCCAGGATGCCGATACCGGCCAGCGTGAGCACGAGCATGGGCACGAGAAGCGGTTGGGGGCTGCGCATGATGTAGTCCTGCGTGCCGAGCCCGACCGTGTCGACGTCGATACCGAAGTACTCGTACTGCGAGCGCGAGGAAACGTAGCCGAAGTAGAACAGCAGGGCACTGAGTGCCGTTGCCGGCGCGACGATGGTCGCGCTGGACCGGACCCAGTGTTCGAGCCGGCCTGCCGCGGAAGCGTCGTCGCTCATCGCACTCAGCCCGTGGAAGGGGGCGGGCTCTCTTCCGGTGGTGGTGGTTGTTCGTCCGTCGTCGGGTCCTCGTCCGTCGTCGGGTCCTCCGGCGATTCCTCCTCCGGCTGCGGCTGGAACAGAGAAATCGGTGACCTGTCATCGGCGAGAAGCTCGGCGCATTGTTGTGTATCCCTTGACACACAACGTCCCGCCAGCCGTAGATATGCTGGCGTTCCGTTCGTCGCGGTCGCGGTGATGGAGACCGAGCATGACTCATCCGCTGACGTGAAGGTGAACGAATTGGTGCAGGCACGGACCCCGCGACAGCCCGATCCGGCGATTTCGAAAATACCTCCTGGCGTGATCCGGGCCGACTTGACCTGCACGGAGACTCCGTCGGGTACGTCTATCCGCCCCAACCACTCGACGGTGACGCACTGCCGCACCTGCGAATCGTCGTAGTCGACCTTGCCGGCAGGCAGGTTCGGGTAGGAGACGGATTTCCCGTCATCAGGGGGTCGCGGCTTCTCTGGGCCGGTACCTTCGACGTCCGGGGCGCTGCTGGTGTCGGTGTTGTCGGTATCCGGAGGCGGGTCGCGGGTCTCTTGCGTGCCGCATGCGAGCGGCACGGTCATGGCGACGGCCAGCAGGCCGCAACGAACCAGACGCGATATATCTTTGATCATGTCAGTCACCTCTATAGAAGAGGAGCTACAAGAGTAACAAGAAATACGTCTGTATCCCTCCTAGCCGCGTGTCGAGTTCCGCTGTGGCCGTTCGTCCTCGGGAGGAAACCTCGAGGAAGGGAATTCTGCGATGGACGCGATGGAGCGGTACCGACTCGCGCAGGACGGGTTCGACGCGGTGTTGGCGGCGGTGCCGGCCGACCGGTGGGACGTGCCGTCGACGTGTGCCGAGTGGACGGTGCGGGACGTGGCCGGGCATGTGATCTGGGGTCAGCACCAGATGCGGGCGTGGGCCACGGGTGCGGAGTACACACAGTCGGCCGGCGGGCCCGGCTCCGCGCATCCCGCGGAGATGGCCGGTGCGGATCCGCTGGCGACGTGGCGGGCGGCGCGGAAGGACTCCGTGCCGGTGTTGACCGAGGAGGCTCTCGCGCGGACGACGTCGATCACCGGGCTGGGCGAGGTGCCTCTTGCCGTGGTTCTCGCGCTGCTGATCACCGACACGACTGTGCACACGTGGGACATCGGGCACGCGATCGGCATGGCGACGCGGCTCGAACCGGCGCTCGTGACGCATGCGTTCGACTGGGCGCGGGCGAACATGGTGCGGCGCCCAGGTTTCTTCGGGCCCGAGCTCACGCCACCGGCCGGCTCCGACGAGCAGTCGCGGATGCTGGCCTACGTCGGGCGGGCCACCTGGCAGCCGGCGCCGGCCTGACGGGGTTCGGTGTGGGAGGGGACCCGGGGCCGCCCTCCCACACCGACTTACCATGCCGACCAGACGGGTGACTCGGCATGCGCGCGGCCATCCGCGGTGTGATGGTGGCGTCGTGACGACCACCGACAAGGCGCCGGTCGCGGCGGACCCGACGCCGCCGGTACTGGACAACCGGCGCCGCAACATCGTCTTCGTGACGATCATGCTGGGCATGCTGCTGGCCGCCCTCGACCAGACGATCGTCGGGACGGCTTTGCCGACGATCGTGGCGGACCTCGGCGGCGCCGCCCACATGGCGTGGGTGGCGACCGCGTACCTGCTGGCGGAGACCGTCGCCACGGCGCTGGCCGGCAAGTTCGGTGACCTGTTCGGCCGCAAGCTGGTCTTCCAGGTGTCGACGATCGTCTTCATCTCCGGCTCGCTCCTGTGCGGCATGGCCACGAACATGTCGCTGCTCGTCGCCTGGCGGGCGGTGCAGGGCATCGGCGCCGGCGGGCTGCTGGTCACCGCGATGGCCCTGATCGCGGACGTCATCCCGCTGCGGGAGCGCGGCAAGTACCAGGGCGCGATCGGCGCCGTGTTCGGCGTGGCGACGGTCATCGGCCCACTTCTCGGCGGGCTGTTCACCGACCACCTGTCCTGGCGCTGGGCGTTCTACGTCAACGTCCCCATCGCGATCGTCGTGGTGATCGCCGCCGCGCGCACCATCCCCGTGGTGCGGTCGGCGGCCCGCGCCGTCGTCGACTACCTCGGCATCGCGCTCGTCGCCGTCGGCGCCAGCGCCCTCGTGCTGGCGACGAGCTGGGGCGGCACGCAGTACGCGTGGGGCTCGGCGACGATCATCGGCCTCTTCGCGGGCGGGGCGGTCGCCCTCGGGTTGTTCTGCTGGGCCGAGTCCCGCGCGGCCGAGCCGATGCTGCCGATGCGGTTGTTCCGCAACCCCGTGTTCACGGTCTGCTCGCTGCTCAGCTTCATCGTGGGCTTCGCGATGCTCGGCGCGATGGTGTTCCTGCCGAGCTATCTGCAGTACGTGGACGGCGACTCGGCCACCGTCGCCGGTGTGCGCACCCTGCCGATGGTCGTCGGCCTGCTGATCGCGTCGATCTTCAGCGGCAACGTGATCAGCAGGACCGGCCAGTACCGCTACTTCCCGGTCGTCGGCTCGCTGGTCACGGCGCTCGGGCTGTACCTGCTCTCACGGATGGGCCCTGGCACGGGCGCCTGGCTCGCCTCGCTGTACATGTTCGTGCTCGGCGCCGGCATCGGCCTGTGCATGCAGGTGCTGACGATCGCCGTGCAGAACACCGTCGAGTACGCCGACCTGGGCACGGCGACGTCCGGTGTCACCTTCTTCCGCACGCTGGGTGGCGCCTTCGGCACCGCCGTCTTCGGCACGATCTACACGAACGTGCTGACGCCGAACCTCACCGCGGGCGTGGCGGCGGCCGCGCAGACCGGCGCGGCCGACCCGGCCGTGATCGCCAAGGCGGCCCTGAGCCCGCAGGGCCTGCACTCCCTGCCGCCCGCGGCGGCCGAGCCGGTCATCGAGGCGTATGCCGACGCGCTGCAGACGGTCTTCCTGTGGACGGTCCCGGTGGCGCTCCTCGGCTTCGCCGTCTCCTTGTTCCTCAAGCAGGTCCGGCTGCGGGACAGCGCCAGACTGAGCTCGACCGACCTCGGCGACGGCTTCGCGTCCCCGACCGGCGCCGACTCGCAGTGCGTGCTCGAGACCGCCGTCGGCAAGATCATCCGCGGCACCGCCGCGGACACGCTGCGGCGCATCGTCGCCGAGTCCGGCACCCGCCTGGACATGGCCGGCGCGTGGGCCGTCATTCAGGTGGAACTGGCCACCCGGACGGTTGGCAGGGCGGACCTCCAGTCGATCGCCGCCCGCAGGCGCCTGCCCCCGGAGGTGCTCGCGCCCGTGTTCGACCGCATGGTCGACGAAGGCCTGCTGACCCGCGCCGGCTGGGAGTACTCGCACACGGCGGCGGGGCGGCGCGAGGCCGAGCTGATCGCCAAGGCATGGGCCAGGTGGCTGGCAGAGCGCGTCGAGCACGACCTCGGCCGGCCGCCCGGCACGGACCTGCGCGCCGCGGTCGAGACCATCGCGAGGCGCCTCCTCACCGAGGACGAGACGAACGGCCCACTCCCGAAACCGGTGCCCGTCACGGTCGGCTGATCACGGTCAGAGGTTGGAACCCAGCGACCCCGATGTCCCTGATCTTCAGAGGCAGGGGAATTCCCTGATGGCACGGGTGTCGCGAATGGACATGCTGTGTGACATGAGAACAGCCCTTGTCGCACTCGCTACCGTCGCCGCCGTCACCTTCAACGCGATGCCCGCCAGTGCGGCGACCGCCATCCCGCCGCCCAACGACACCGCACTGAAAGCCGCGATCGATGGGCTGCCCAACCAGGACACGACCGGGGCCCTGGTCCGGATCACCGGCTCGAAAGGCAAGTGGTTCGGCACCTCCGGCGTCTCCGACATCGACACCGACGCCCCGGTCCGGCCGGACGGGAACTTCCGGATCGGCAGCACCACCAAGGTCTACACCGCCGTGATGGTGCTACAGCTCGCGCAGGAACACCGGATCGACCTCAACCAGCCCGTGCAGCGCTACCTGCCCGGCCTGCTCCCGGCCGACTACCCGCAGGTCCCGGTATACACGCTGCTCGACCACACGTCCGGCCTGCCGTCGGTGGACATCCCGCACCTCAACGAACCGCAATGGATCATCGCCCACCGCTTCGAGCACTGGAGCCCGCAGCAGGTGGTGGACACCGCCTTGCGGCACCCGATCGACTTCCAGCCCGGCACCGCGCAGAAGTACACGAACACCGCCTATGTCACCGCCGGCATGATCATCGAGAAGGTGACCGGCCGCTCCTACGCCAGCAACCTGCGCGACCGGATCACCGATCCGCTGAACCTGCGCCACACGTACTACCCGAACGATGACCCGCACCTGCCCAACCCGGCGGCCCGCGGCTACCTCTACGTGGAGGGCGAGGACGGCGAGGAGGGCGAGCTCGTCGACGTGACCGAGATGAACCAGTCGATCCCGGGCGCCGCGGGCGCGATCATCGCCACGGCGGCGGACCTGGACACGTTCATCACCGGCCTGTTCCGCGGCCGCCTGCTGCGCACCGAGATGATGAAGCGGCTTTTCACCATTCCGGACGTGCCCATGTTCGACGGCAGCGGCCCGGCGTACTACAGCCAGGGCCTGATGAAGCTCGTGGTGAACGGCATCACGGTCTGGGGCAAGACCGGCAGCCGCCACGGCTACTCGAGCGGCATCTTCGCAACCCGCAACCTGGAGCGAAAGCTGGCCTACTCGGTAAACGCGACAACGAAGTCCCAGGACGGCCAACCACTGATCGTCCAGAAGATCGCCGCCGCGGCAGCAAGCTGACGCCGACCCAAGTGGTAGATCTGGCGAAGTGACCGCCATCACACAACCGGGCTGGTCGCCGTGCGCGTCACCGGGGTGAGAGGGGGTGGGGGCGGTGCACGAGCAGTACACGGAGTACGTGACCGGGCGGTTGCCGAGCCTGCGACGCACCGCCTTTCTGCTGTGCGGTGACGAGCACCGGGCCGACGACCTGGTGCAGACCACCATCACCAAGCTGTATGTGCACTGGCGGCGCGCGAGTGCGGCGGACAGCGTCGACGCGTACGTGCGGGCCATGCTCGTCCGCACGTTCCTCAGCGAGCAGCGACTCGGCTGGGCCAAGCGGATCCGGCTGACCAGCGCGCCGCAGGACACGCCGGTCGCCGGGCCGGACGTGGAGACCAGGCTGGTCGTGCGGCGGGCGCTGGACCGGCTGGCGCCGAAGGTGCGGGCGGTACTGGTGTTGCGGTTTCTGCTCGACCTGCCGGTCGCCGAGGTGGCGGCCGCGCTGCGGTGTTCAGAGGGCAACGTCAAGAGCCAGACATCGGCCGGGCTCGCGGCGTTACGCAGGCTCCTCGGCGGCGCCCTCACCGAGGGGGTGCGGTCATGACCGACGGGCACGACTTGCTCGCGGCTCTGCGGGACGCGGCGCCGACGACCCCGTCGACGGTGGACGTCGGCCGGGCGATCCGGGTCGGGCAACGGCGGCGGCGGACCCGGCAGCTCGCCGGGGTCGTCGCGGTCGCGGCCGTCACCGCGATCATCGCCGCGATCGTCCCGGCGCTGTTGGGGCGCCCGATGCCACCCGCGCGCCCGCTCGGCGCGTTCGACCTGATGCGGCACGAGCTCAGCGTCGGGTCGGCCGGCGGGTTCACCCCGATCAGCTACGAGACCGGGCGGTACCGGCAGCGGGCCACGCTCACACCGGTCGACGGCTCGGCGCGACGCGCGAGTGTCACGGCCTACGCCGCCGGCCGACAGTCGGATCCCGAGGGCACGCGGGCGCCGGACGTCAACGGACACCAGGCGTTCTGGGTGTCCGGCCGCGCCGGGGTGGCGTGGGAGTGGGCGCCGAACGCGTGGGCGTTCGCAGAGGTCACGGGCGCCGGCGACGACGGGCGCACGCTCGCGCACCGAGTCGCGCAGAGCGTCGGGCGGCGGACGGCACAGGTACAGCTGCCGTTCGAGGTCCCGACGCTCCCCGCGCCCTACCGGCTGACCGGCGTGGTCACCCCACGCGGCGACCAGGCCGCCGGCGCGCTGCTGGTGCTCGACTCGGGCGGCACGCGGGTGCTCCTCGGCGTGCGGCGCGACCTGGACCGGGACTTCACCACCGGCGAGCGGCGGACCCCGCCGACCGCCACCACACAGGTCGCCGGGCGGGCCGCCGCCGTGCTCGACAACTCCGTGACGATCTTCGACCCGGGCCCGGCCGTGGTGGCCGAGGCCGACGGACCGGCTCCCGACCTCGTGGCGCTCGCCACCTCGGTGCGGCCCGGCTGAAAGGACACCATGCACTCGTTTGCGAGCCGCGGCCTCGTAGCCGCGGGGATGACCGCTGCCCTCCTGACCCCGACTACCGCCGGCATCGAGTCCACTGTGGACATCGACGGAGGCAGCGCCGGCGCGGTGTTCGACGGGATCGGCGCGCAGAGCTCCGGCGGCACCAGCCGGCTGCTGTACGACTATCCGGAACCCCAACGCGGTCAGATCCTGGACTACCTGTTCACACCGAACTACGGCGCGTCGCTGCAACACCTGAAGGTCGAGATCGGCGGCGACGGCAACGCCTCCAACGGGTCCGAGGCCAGCCACCAGCACACCCGCGGCGCCTCGGACCTCGACGTCGGCTACGAGTGGTGGCTGATGAAAGAGGCCAGGAAACGCAACCCGCACATCACGTTCAGCGCGCTCGAGTGGGGCGTGCCGGGCTGGGTCGGCGGCGGCGACTACTTCTCGGCGGACAACCTCGACTACATCGTCAGCTTCCTCAAGGGCGCCAAGGAGAAGCACGGCCTCACGATCGACTACGTCGGCACGGTCAACGAGCCGCGGATCCTTTCTTTTAGAAATCCCCCGACCGTTCAATGTGTCCCAGTACCGACAATCAGCCGCGCCCGGTACGACCATCTGGCGCACCCGGCCACCCAGCGCTACCAGCACGTCCGGATGCGTGATCCAGGTGCTTATCACCTGCTAGCGACTATGGTGCGAGTAGCCGACTACTGGGGGTGGCGATGGTTCTGGTCAGGTCCCGTGTCTACCGGATCGGCGAAGACTTCCAGTTTGAGCTGGGCGCTCCGGTGCCCGAGGAACTCCCCCGGCCGACGGTTCGGCTGTGGGTGATAGGGCCGGGGAATGTCGAGGTGCAATGCACTAAGCGGGAGGCACTGGAGTGGAAGCAGGCCCACGACGCTTGCCTGGCGGCACTTAAGGAAGCCGAATTGGACTTCCTGCGGGACCGCGGGTTGGAGCGAGTGCGGGAGCTCGGGATGCAGGTATTCCGGGTCCCGCGGCGCAACCGCCTGTGGCAAGCCCTGCCCGGTTCCGCCCGGCGGGCGGCCGCCCATGCCGCGGAACGTCTGTCAAACCGGGTGCGGGACATCGACGCGGAGTACGCGCCGATTCGTGAAGTCATCGGCAGCCAAGTCGTCGAGGTGTTCTTGGCCCAGTCTCGGTCGCGGGATCGGATGATGAATGTCGCGCACCGGATGGTCTGGCGTTACCAGGTGCATAAGGACGAAGTGCGGGTGTTCGCGGTTGCCGACCGTGGACTGGACATTTGGGCGCTCGGATTGAAACTCCTGGCGATTCGCAGGAAAACGGGCCAGACCCGGGTCGTATGGGAGTCGAAGGCCGTCGCCGAAGTCGAACAGGCCTGCGGGGCGGGATTCGTCACGTGGTGGCAGACCGTCGGGTCTGGGAGTTGGACCAACCCCTATGTGATCCCCAGAAACCGCCGCACCGGCGACGGTCAGGTCGTGCGGGACAAGGCACCACTGCGTGACAACCTGGAGTACGGCTCGGGCTACTCATCAGGGTGATCCGATGTGATGTGGTCCGCTCCCCGCCGCCATAAGGCAACCAACTGGCCTCGTCCGGCGTGTACCGGGAGCGACCGTGTGCACGCGGCCGCCTTTGGCGCGAGAGAGGGAACTCCATGGCATTGAAGCTTTGCGGCAGACGGGTGGGCAGGGTGTCCGCCGTGACCGTGTCGATCGTCGCGGCCGGGCTGGCCGCGATCGGGACGGCACCGGTCGCGCAGGCCGCCAAGTCGCGACCGGACCTGCGGGTCGAGGTCAGCGCCCCGCGGCATCTTCTCCCGGTCGACGGCTGGTCGTCGGTGTCGACCACGGTCCGCAACGTCGGCACCGCGCCGGCGTCGAACGTCCGGCTCACCATCGTCCTGCCACCCGAGCTACGCGACTCCGGGATGTCGACCTCCAGCGAATGGGACTGCACGTCCCCTCCGCAGTGGCCGAGGGTCCTCACCTGTGACCACGTCGGCGACCTCGCCGCCGGGGCGACGCCGTACCCGGTGACGCTCACGGTCTATCCCAACGAGGCGACGGTCGGGCAGACCGTCGACGCGGCGGCCGACGTGACGACCTCGTCGAAGGACAGCGACCTGTCGAACAACTCCGCGGCCGGCGCGATCACCTTCGTCGGCAAGGGTGTGATCAACGGGCGTTTCTGGAACGACCTCAACGCCAACGGCATCAGGGAAACCGGCGAGCCGGGCATCTCGTCGGCGGGAATCTCGTTCCGGTCGGTGGACGACGAGGATCAGTACGGCCTGTCCAACACGTTCGATGGGACGTTCCGGTTCGACGTGCCAGCCAAGACGTACTACGCCGAGGTCATGGTGAGCCGGTCGCAGTGGAGCTTCACCACGCCGGACGTCGGTGACGACACCACCGACTCCGATCTCGCCCAGATTTCCGAGAACACGTACTACCGCATCGCGCGGTCGGCCGAGTTCGTCGCGACGGTGGACGGAACGGTCACCGTGGACGTCGGACTCGTCGCCGTCCCACCGGCATCCTGACCGCGGTTGCGGAGTGCTGTCGTCGGCGTAGCACGAGGAAGCGGCCGATGAGTCCGATGGCGAACATCATGAGACCGGCGATCACCGACTCCAGCGGCAGGGTCGCGACGAGCGCGACGCAGCCGGCGGCCCCGAGCACGTTGAGCGGGCGTGGCCAGCGGCGTTGCTCGGGCGGCTGGCTCGCCGCTGACACGTTCGCGATCAGGTAGTAGACCAGGACACCGAAGGAGGAGAACCCGATCACCGCACGCAGGTCGGTGGTCAGCACGAGGACGACGACGACGGCGAGGGCGGCTTCGGCGTGGTGGGGCACTCGGTAGCGGGGGTGCACGGCCGCCAACCAGCTGGGCAGGTCGCGGTGACGGGCCATGGCGAGGCTGGTCCGGCCGACGCCCGCGATGAGGGCCAGCAAAGCCCCGAGGCTGGCCAGCGCCGCGCCGATCCGCACGACCGGCGCGATCCCACCGGCGCCGGCGGCGTGGACGGCCTCGGTCAGCGGGGCGGTCGCCGTAGCCAGCCGGTCCGGGCCGGCCGCGAGCAGCGCGGCGCCGCCGACGAGGACGTACACGACGACGGTGATACCGAGGGCGATCAGGATGGCGCGCGGGATGGTGCGCCGCGGGTCGTGGACCTCCTCGCCCATGGTGGCGATGCGGGCGTAGCCGGCGAAGGCGAAGAACAGCAGCCCGGCCGCCTGCAGTACGCCGTACACGCCGCCGGCGCCCAGGGCCTGCCAGCCGCCGAGGTGGGCGGTGTCGGCGTTGCCGCCGACGGCGATGCCGGCCACGATCACGGCGAGCGCGAGCACGGTGCAGGACACCAGAATGCGGGTGAGGGCGGCGGTCTTGGTGATGCCGCGGTAGTTGAGCGCGGTCAGGCCCACCACACCGGCGACGGCCACAACGCGTTGGACCCATCCGGGGCCGGGGATGGCGTAGGTGGCGAAGGTGAGTGCCATCGCCGCACAGGACGCGGTCTTGCCGATCACGAATCCCCAGCCCGCGGTGAATCCCCACCAGTGGCCCAGTTGTTCCCGGCCGTAGATGTAGGTGCCGCCCGAGATCGGGTAGGCGGCGGCGAGCTGGGCGGAGGCGGTGGCGTTGCAGTAGGCGAGCACGGCGGCGACGGCAAGGCCGATCAACAGACCGGTTCCGGCGGCTTTCGCGGCCGGGCCGAACGCGGCGAACACGCCCGCGCCGATCATCGACCCAAGACCGATGATCACCGCGTCCGGGGTGCGCAGGCGGCGGGCGAGTTCCGGCGTCGGTGGACTCACCACACGTCAGCGGCGTGGTTGGAACAGCTCGACCAGGTTCCCGGCGGGGTCGATCAGCAGGATCTGGCTGCCACCGGGCCCGGTGACGACGTCGTTGCGGAACCGCAGCCCCGCATCGCGCAGCCGAGCCACTTCGGCGTCGAGGTCGGCCACGACGAGGTGGATGCGGTTCCAGCCACCGGCCACCGGGATCTCGCCGTCGGGCATGGGCCGCCCGGCCGAGCTGGCGGAGCCGGACAGCAGCAACCGCAAGGGCCCGCGCACGACGTCGGCGAAAGCGGGCACCGCGGACGAGCGGACGGTGAAGCCCAGGTGGGTGGTGTAGAAGTCGACGGCGGCCTGGACGTCGTCGACCAGGTAGCGGACGTGCGCGAACTCGTCGGTCATGTGCCGTGCACCTTTCCTCGGTCGGAGTGGGCGATGGTCGCCAGCAGGTAGCCGATCCGGGTCGAGAGCACCTCGGCGGTGCGCTGGAACGCCGGATAGCTGGCCGTGTGTGTGTCGCCGGCGGCGGACGGGTCGGGCAGGCTCCAGTGCACGAGCTCGGCGTGGCCGGGAAACTCCGGGCAGACCTCGCGCACCCGGTCGCACAGACTGATCACGTAGTCGAACCGCTGCCCGGCGAACTCGTTCACGTGCTTGGCGCGGCGGCCGGACAGGTCGATGCCGTAGTCGCGCATCACCGCGACCGCGTTCGGATGCAGCTGTTTGGGGTGACTGCCCGCGCTGAACACCTCGATCCGGGGCGCCCGCTGCGCGAGGAGTGCTTCGGCCATCTGCGATCGAGCGCTGTTTCCGGTGCACAGGAACAGGACCCGGGCATCCGTGATGTCCTTTGTGGACTCCGGTGGCGGGCTCAGCCGCAAGCCGGGGTGCAGGGAGGCGCCGGTCTCGGTGAGCAACGCCGCGCACCGGGCCAGTTCGAGGCTGTAGTAGGTGTCCCGCCCGTCGGCCGAACTACGGCGCGCGGTCACCAGCCCACCCGACCGCAGCTTGCGAAGGTGGTAGGAGACCAGGTTCTGCGGATGACCCACCGCGGTGACCAGCTCACCGACCCGTCGATCACTACGGGCCAACTCTCGCAGCAGACCCCACCGCAACGCTTCACCCGCGAGCCCGAGAAACGGGGGCGGGCTCGACGATCGCCGGTCGGGAGGCACGCCACGAAACTACATCAATCTGAGTTGATGCACCACCGCCGCCGACGCGACCCGTTCTTGACATCCTGTACGTACAGGATGACATGATGGCGTTCCACGTCCCCAGCGAGGAGGTCGCCGTGCCGGTGTTCGGTGAGGTCATCGAAGTGCGCAGTCCGGCTACGGGCGAGGTGCTCGGGACCGTCCCGGTGGCCGACGACGCGCGGGTCGCCGCGGCGATCGCCGCGGCTCGCGCCGGGCGGCGGCGGATGGCCGACCTGCCCGCGCACGCCAGGGCCCGCCTCCTCACCACCGTCGCCGAGCGGATCAACGCCCGGCACGAGGAGCTGTCGCGGCTGCTCGCCACCGAGAACGGCAAGCCGGTCGAGCAGACCAGGGGCGAAGTCCGGGCAGCGGTCAACATCTTCCTGGGCTTCGCCGAGGAGACGAAGCGGCTCTTCGGGCGGCAGGTGCCCCTCGACGTCTCCCCCGGGCTCGAGCACCACCTCGCCTTCACGATCCGCGAACCGCTCGGCGTGGTCGCCGCGATCGTGCCGTTCAACTACCCCGTCGAGCTGTACGCCTACAAGGCCGCCGCCGCACTCGCGGCCGGGAACGCGGTCGTCGTCAAGCCGCCGGAGAAGTGCCCGCTCACCGTCGACGAGGTCGGGCGGATCGTCGTGGACGCGGGCGCGCCGGAGGGTGCCCACCAGGTCGTCCACGGTGGACCCGACGTGGCCCGCGCGCTCGCCGCCAGCCCCGACATCCAGATGATCAGCCTCACCGGCAGCACCGCGGCCGGCAGGGCGGTCGCCGAGCTGGCCGCCGCCACACTGAAGAAGGTCCAGCTGGAGCTGGGCGGCAACGACGCGATGATCATCTGCGCGGACGCGGACGTCGACAAGGCGGCCGAGGCGATCGTCCTGGGACGGCTCGCGCGGGGGAACGGCCAGATCTGCTGTGCTGTCAAGCGGATCTACGTCGAGGACGCCGTCTACGACGAGCTGGCCGCGAACCTCACCGAGCGCGCCAAGCGGCTGCGGGTCGGCGACCCGCTCGACGACGACACCGACGTCGGGCCGCTGATCACCGAGGCCGCCGCACGCGATGTCGAAGCTGCCGTGCGGCGCGCGGTCGCCGGCGGGGCGCACCTCGCGGCCGGCGGCGTCCGCGAAGGCAACTTCGTCCACCCCACCGTCCTGACCGACGTCCGCGCCGACGAGCCCGAGATCGCCAAGGAGATCTTCGGGCCCGTCGCGCCGCTCGTCCGCGTCACCGACGCCGAGGAGGCACTGCGCCTCGCCAACGACTCCGACTTCGGGCTCCAGGCCGCGATCTTCACGCGCGACATCAACCGTGCCTTCTCGATCGCGCGGCGGCTCGAGGTCGGCAGCGTGATCATCAACGGCTCCACCGCGCTGCGCTCGGAGCACCTGCCCTTCGGCGGCCCCAAGAACACCGGCGGCAGCAGGGAAAGCCTGCACGACACGCTCCTCGAGATGACCGAGGAGAAGACGATCATCGTGATGGAAGCGTTCGCCTGATGTTGTCGCTGGGCGGGGTCCGCAAGTCCTACTCCGGTGTCGAGGTGCTGCACGGCATCGACCTCGACGCGAACGAGGGCGAGGTGCTCGCGGTCGTCGGCGCCAACGGGGCTGGCAAGTCGACGCTCATCAAGATCCTGTGCGGCGCGGTGAAGCGGGACGGCGGCGTGATCACCGTCGGCGGGCGGCCCGAGCAGCTCGGCAACCCGCACGCCGCGCAGGCGCTCGGCATCCGCACCGTGCACCAGGAGCTGAGCCTGGTGCCGGACCTGAGCGTCACCGAGAACATCCTGCTCGGCGACCTGCCGACGAAGAACGGTCTCGTCGACTGGCCCGCCGCGCACACGCGGGCCCGCGCGCTGCTGGACCGCACCGGTTTCTCCGGCATCGACGTCCGCACCCCCGCGCGCAGGCTTTCCGTTGCCCGCCAGCAGATGGTGGAGATCGCGAAGGCGATGGCCGCCGAGCCGAGGATCCTCATCCTCGACGAACCGTCGGCCGTGCTCGCGGGCGACGACCTCGACCAGCTGTTCGCACTCATCCGCTCGCTGCGCGCGGACGGCGTGCTGGTGCTGTACGTGTCGCACCGGCTCGAGGAGATCATGGCCATCGCGGACCGGGTCACCGTCATGCGCGACGGTGTGATCACCGCGACCACCACACCCGCCGAGACGAGCGAGGCCGAGCTGGTGCGACTCATGGCGGGCCGCCGCCTCGACCAGATCTACCCGGAGCGCCGGTCGTCGCCGGGTGCGGAACTGTTGCGCACCAACGGTCTGTGCCGCGCGGGCTGCTTCGCCGACGTGTCGGTCGCGGTGCGCGCGGGCGAGGTCGTCGGCATGTTCGGGCTGGTTGGCAGCGGCCGCAGCGAGCTGGCGGAGGTCCTCTTCGGCGCGGCGCCCCGGACCGCGGGCGAGGTCCTCCTCGCCGGGCGGCCCGCGAAGCTGCGCTCTCCCAAGGAGGCCATCGCCGCGGGCGTCGCGCTCGTCACCGAGGACCGCAAGGCCACCGGGCTCGTGCTCGACCTTTCCGTGCGCGACAACGCCTCCCTCGCGACCATGCGCACCTTCCGTCGCCGGGGCCTCATCGACCGGGTCCGGCAGGCGCGGTCGGTCGAGGACATGGCCGAGAAGCTCGACGTCCGCCCGCGTGGCATCGCCAAGCCCGTCAAGCAGCTCTCCGGCGGCAACCAGCAGAAGGTCGTGCTGTCGAAGTGGCTGCTCGCCAAGCCGAAGGTGCTGATCCTCGACGAGCCGACCCGCGGCGTGGACGTCGCCGCCCGCGTCGACCTGTACCGCATGGTCGACGAACTGACCCGCGCCGGACTCGGCGTGCTGATGATCTCCTCCGACCTCACCGAGGTGCTCGGCATGAGCGACCGCGTGCTCGTCATGCACGAGGGCCGGGTCGTCGCCGACCTGCCCAGCGCGGAGACGAACGAGGAGGAAGTACTCGCGTACTCGATTGGAGTGGCTTCTCGTGAGCACGGTTGAGAAGACCGACTTGTCCACTCCGGACACACCACCGAAGCAGAGCCGGCTGCCGAACCGCGGCCTGCTGATCAACGGCGGGTTCGCCGTGGCGTTCGTGGTGGTGCTCGTGGTCGCGGCCACCACGACCGACTCGTTCCTGACCGACGACAACCTCACCAACCTGCTGCGCCAGTCGGTCACCACCGGGCTGCTGGCGCTCGGGATGCTGATGGTGATCCTCACCGGCGGCATCGACCTGTCCGTCGGCTCCGTCGTCGCGCTCACCGGGATCATGGCCGCCGGGCTGGCGGAAGGACTCCCGGTGCCGCTCGCGATGCTGATCGCGGTCGCGGTCGGCGGGGCCTGCGGGGCGATCAACGGGGTGCTGGTGGCGCACTTCCGCCTCGCGCCGTTCGTGGTCACCCTCGCCGCGCTGACCACCATCCGCGGTCTGGCCTACGTGTACTCGGAGACCCCGATCACGCCGACCGAGATCAGCTTTCTCACCCTCGGCACCGAACTGCTCGGCCCCATCCCGATCGCCACCATCATCGTGGTGGTCGCGTTCGCGCTGTCCTGGCTGTTCCTCACCAGAACCACGGTCGGCCGCGCGATCGTCGCGATCGGCGGCAACCGCGAGGCGGTGCGGCTCGCCGGCATCAGCGTGCCGCGCCACATCCTGCTGACCTACGTCATCAGCGGGCTGCTCGCCGGGCTCGCGGGGGTCATCCTCGCGTCCCGGGTCGGCATCGCGCAGCCCAGCGTCGGCGTGGCGCTGGAGCTGAACGCGATCGCCGCGTGTGTCATCGGCGGCGCCCGGCTGTCCGGCGGGCGGGGCAGCGTGCCCGGCACGTTCGGCGGGGTCGTGCTCCTCGCGCTCATCGACAACCTGCTCACGCTCCACGACGTGCAGAGCTACTGGCAGCAGGTGCTCAAGGGCCTGATCATCGTGGCCGTCGTGCTGGCGCGGCGCCGCGAAGATGCCTGATATTTCCGCAGTGAACACAAGCCCTTTCATACCAACAAGGAGAGCTGCCATGCGGCGACTCATAGCAATGATCGGCGTCGCGACGACGATGTTGGCGGCCGTGGCGTGCGGATCCGGCGAGGACGCCGGAGACGGCAAGCGCACCATCGGCATGGTCAACTTCACCCTCGGCGCGCCCTACTTCATCGGGATCTCCAAGACCGTCGAGCGGGCGGGCGACAAGGCCGGCGTCGAGGTGCTCGTCACCGACGCCAAGGGCGACGCGGCCACGCTCACGTCCAACGTGTCCGAACTGCTCGCGAAGGACGTCGACGGCATCATCATCTCCGGCGGCCCCCTCGAGGCGGCGCCCGCCGCACTCAACGCCATCAAGCAGAAGGACGTCCCGGTCGTGCTCGTCGACCGGAAGTTCCAGACCGGCGAGTACACGAGCTGGGTCGGCCCGGACAACGAGGCCATCGGCAAGCAGGACGGCGAGTACGTCGCCGAACGGCTGCAGGGTAAGGGCAAGGTCGCGATCATCCGCGGCGGCCCGGATGACAACTCGATCGGCATCGCCCGCACCGAGGGCCTGAAATCGGTGCTGGACAAGGAGAAGGGCATCGAGCAGGTGGTCGCGCCCGACTTCGCGGAGTGGAGCAGCGACGGCGGTCTGCGGGTGATGGAGAACCTGCTCGCCCGGCACGGCGACCTGGCCGCGGTGTTCTGCGAGAACGACTCCATGTGCCTCGGCGCGCAGAAGGCCATCGCCGACGCCGGCCGCACCGAGCAGATCTTCCTGGCCGGTGTGGACGGCCAGAAGGAGGCCCTCGCCGCCATCGCGGAGGGCGGCAACTACGCGGTGACCGGCCTCAACAACGCGGTCGAGATGGGTGACGCCGCCTACACGCGGCTGATCGAGGTCCTCGACGGCAAGCAGGTCGAGAAGGACACCGTCATCCCCTCCCCCATGATCACCGGCGACAACGTGGCGGAGCACTACGACCCCGACAGTGAATTCTGAGTGAGAAGCGAGGGCTGATGAGTCGACGACGATCCAGAAGCATTTCCTTGTTGGCGGCCGCGTTGTTCGTGACCGGCGTGGTGGTCGCGCCGAGCACGGTGGCCGCGCAGTCCGCCGCGGGCGGGCGTGAAGGCTGGCAACTCCTCTACGCAGAGGACTTCAGCAAGGCACTGCCCACCGACGCGCAGTGGCGGCTCGAGAACTTCGGTGACCCGTTCGACACGATCACCGACGACAACGGCCTGTGGTACGAGAACGACTACGGGCAGGCGTGGACCGACCAGATGAACAGTTTCAAGACCTACCGGAAGGATTACGCGTTCGGCACGAACGGCTGGCTGACCGCGTCGCTGTCCGCGCGGGACTGGAACGCCGACGGCGTGATCGAGGCCGAACCCTCGATCAGCACCGAGAACCTGAGCGGTGAGGGGCAGGTCGCGCAGATCGCGGTGCCCGACCACACCGGCGGCGCGATCTTCCGGCCCACCAACCAGCTGCCGCAGGAGTACCGGATCGAGTACAAGCTGAAGACGCTCGACTTCGGCGGCAAGCGCGGCGGCGAGATCAACTACGACGGCCGGGAGAACGGCTACTCCACCGAGGGCTGCAAGACCCAGCACCCGTGGGGCGAGGGCCCGAACACGCCGGGCTGGGAAGGCGACGCAGCGGCGCCGTACTGCGAGTGGCAGGACGTCCGAAGTGGACCGTACGGCTACAACGGCTACCACTTCATGACAATCGTCGACTTCGCGGACCCGGCGCCGAGGAACAACCATTTCTGGCACTACCACCGCAAGGTCCTGATGGACTCGTTCGCGCAGCACCCGGACCGGGTCGGCACCGGCACGGGCGGGCGCATCTGCGACGCCAAGACGAAGACCTACTACGACTACAAGGACAGCAACTACAACACCGTCAACATGTGGATCTCCGGCATGCCGAACTACGCGCCGGGTGAGGGCGGGCTGGCCGGCAACTCGCAGTGGTTCATGACCTCGTGCTCGGACGGCGTCGCGGAGCGGCAGCTCTCGACCGCCGGCGAGATGCTGCCGGAACTGATGCCGCAGAACGACTACACGATCGCCATCGAGCGCAGCAAGACCGCGTACACGCTGGAGATCAGCGGCTTGTTCGCCCGTTCCGGGCAGCAGACGTTCCGCTTCACCCGTCCGTTCGTCGTCGGCAACGACCCGATCTGGCACTACAACGTGACACCGGACGAGTACGACGGCCGGTTCGACGGCGACCTGAAGCAGAACGGCGTCGTCAACGACCGCACGTGGCCGGACCAGTGGGCGAAGGGGTCGGCGTACCCGGACTACTTCGTCATCGGTGACCTGTACACCAACGTGTACGAGGGAAACGCGTCGCTGGACGACATCAAGCTGTTCGTGCCCCAGAAGAAGAAATAACGACCGAGGAATCGGGTGTGCCGGAACGTCCGTTCGGCACACCCGATTCCGGATGTGGGGAATCCATGGGGGCGTATCGTGTGACGGTGCCTGGCGACCGAATCGATCGCGACTCTCCGCTGCCCTACTACGCGCAGCTCAAGCAGTTGCTGGAGGAGCAGCTCGACAAGCACTGGGAGACAGGCGCGCGGCTGCCGGGCGAAGTCCAGCTGTGCGAGCAGTACGGCGTGTCGCGGACCGTGGTGCGCCAGGCACTCGACGAGCTGGAGGCCGAGGGTCGGGTCATCCGCCGCAAGGGCCAGGGCACGTTCGCGGCCGCGCGCAAGGTCGACGAGACACTGTTCCAGTCACTCACCGGGCTGCACGAGGACGTCGAGGCCCGCGGCGGGACGCTGCGCAGCAAGGTGCTGCAACAGGAGCTGATCCCCGCACCCGCCGGGGTCGCCGCCGAGCTGGGCCTCGCCGAGGGCGACCCGGTCGTGTGCCTCGAGCGCCTCCGCTACGCCAACGGCGAGCCGTGGGTGCTGGCCAGGACCTACCTGCCGCCCGCCATCGCACCCGGCATCCTCGACGAGGACCTCACCGAGCAGTCGCTGTACGGGCTGCTGGAACGCAAGTACGGCGTCGAGCTGGACAACGGCACCCGGATGCTGGAGGCCGTGCCCGCGTCGCCGAGCATCGCCGAGGCACTGCGGCTCGACACGGGCGACCCGGTGCTGCTCCTGCACAGCACGGCGTGGGACGTGCTGGGGCGACCGGTCGAGCACTTCCTCGCCTACCACCGCGGCGACCGCAGCCGCTTCCAGGTCCGCCTGCGCCGCCGTCGTTCCCCGGCCACCGCGATGCCCGCGATGGTCGTGACCGAGGACTAGTACCAAGGCCGTGTAGCACCGCGACGGTTGGCCAGTGGCGCCTGCCAGGCGATGTCCTGAAGGACCCCTTCATGTCGTTGAGTGCCATGAAGGGGTCCTTCATGGCATCGCCTACCGTCCCGCACGGCTGAGCTGCCAGAGCGCAGAAAAGTCTCAACGGATCTTTCAACGATACGATCGAGACCCATGACGCTGAGCGACGAAGACCGCCGCCTTATCGCACTCTGGGCCGCCGACTGCGCCGAGCGGGTGTTGCCGCTGTTCGAGGCGAAGGCTCCCGCCGACACCCGCCCGCGCAAAGCGATCGAAACCACCCGGACCTTCGCGCTCGGGGGCAGGCGGACCGCGCAACTGCGCGCTGTTGCCTTGGCGGCTCTCGCGGCCGCACGCGAGGTCGGCGATCCGGTTGCCACCGCCGCCGCCCGGGCCGCGGGCTACGCGGCGGCGTCTCCTTACATCCACGCATTGGCGACCCCTCACCAGGCGAAACACATCCATGGGCCGGCGCTTTCTCAGGCGCAGGCCCGCGAGCTCGCGGCCGGCGGCGACCCCGGCGTCGGTGACGAGGAGATCCGATGGGCGATCGAGCACGCGTCGCCGGCGCTTCGCGAGGTGGTACGGCGGTTTCCGGTCAGCAGCCCGGTTCGCAGTCGGCTGGGCGCGCTCCGTCACCAGCTCGACGCAGGACTTCGCCGCTGACCAACGCGCGATCGGCGACTGGAACATCGACTAGTGCGCGGCTCCTCCTCCGCATAGGGTTCCGGCACGGTGTTCGACGTCGACCCGTGGCCGCCGGCCCGCGTCGCACCGTGAACCTGCGAGGCGGGAGCCCATGATCGTCGCGCATGACCTGGGCACGACGGGGAACAAGGCGTCGCTGCACACCGACCACGGCGAGCTGGTCTCGTCGGTGACCGTCCGCTACCCCACCACGTTCGCCGCGGGCGGGGTCGCCGAGCAGGACCCCGCCGACTGGTGGCAGGCGGTGTGCGCGGCCACCCGGCAGCTGCTGAGCCGCACCGGCGTCGCGGCCGACGAGGTCGTGGCCATGGGCTTCAGCGCGCAGATGATGGGCGCGGTGCTGCTCGACGCGGCGTGCGAGCCGGTGCGGCCGGCCATGATCTGGGCGGACCACCGCAGCACGGCGGAGGCCGACCGTCTCAACGAGACAGTCGGCGCCCGGCACGCGTACCGGACGCTGGGCCACCGCGTGCACCCGACCTACTCGCTGACGAAGGTGCTGTGGGTGCGCGACCACGAACCGGACGTGTTCGCGCGGGTGCGGCACGTGTGCCTGACCAAGGACTACGTCGTGCTGCGGATGACCGGGCAGCTGCTCACCGACTACTCGGACGCGTCGTCCACCAACGCCTACGACCAGCGGGCCGGCAAGTGGTCGGCGGAGCTGCTGGCGGCGGCCGGACTGTCGGCGGACCTGTTCCCGCCGATCGTGCCGTCGGCCACGGTCGCCGGTGGCCTGCTCCCGGACGTCGCGGCCGACCTGGGGCTGCGGGCGGGCACCCCGATCGTGCTGGGTGGCGGCGACGGCCCGCTGGCCGCGCTGGGCGTCGGCGTGATCGACCCCGCGGACGGCGCGTACGTGTACCTCGGCTCGTCGTCGTGGGTGTCCGTGTCGGCGCCAGAGCCACTGCTCGACCCCCACATGCGGACCATGACGTTCGACCACGTGGTGCCGGGCCGCTACGTGCCGACGGCCACCATGCAGGCGGGCGGCGCGTCGCTGGACTGGGTGGCGGAGGTGCTCCGCCCGCAGGTCACCGAGCCGCTGCCGGACCTGCTGGCCGCGGCGGCCGACGCCGACACGACCGACCTGTACTTCCTGCCGCACCTGCTCGGTGAACGGTCCCCGCACTGGAACGCGAGCGCGCGCGGCGCGTTCCTCGGCCTCGCCCGCCATCACGGCCCTGCGGAGCTGACCAGAGCCGTGCTGGAGGGCGTGGCGTTCAACCTGGCGACCTGCGTGGCGGCGTTCCGCGAGGCGGGCGTCCCGGTGGAGCGCATCGACGCCATCGGCGGCGGCGCCGCGAGCGACCTCTGGCTGGGAATTCTCGCCGACGTGTGGGGCGCGACCGTCCGCCGTCGCACGATCGTCGAGGAAGCCAACAGTCTCGGCGCGGCCGTCACCACCGCGGTGGCCGTCGGTCTGGTCGACACCTTCACCGTGGCCCGTGGCCTGTCCTCGGTGAGCGCCGAGTTCACCCCCGACCCGACCCGACACGCCGACTACCGGCAGCGGCACACGAAGTTCACCGACGCGTACCGCCGCCTGGAACCCTGGTTCGCGTGACGCGGCCCGGGTGACTTCTTGGCAGATACGGGCGAAGTTTCGTGGTGGTCGCGTGTTGGGGAGTGCGACGCTGTCCTCGGCATTGGCGCGGCGGTCGGGGCACCCGCGCTGCGGACGAGATCTCCTTGTGGGGAAAGGGAACGCCTGTGAAGCGTCGTGGGCTTGGCGTGTTTGGGCTGGTGGGAGTTCTGGTGGGGCTGGGGGTGGTGGCGCCGCCGGCCTTCGCCGAAAGTGGGGAGTGCGACTCGCTGGAGTTGGTACAGGGCATCACCGACGCCAACGCGACCGGTGGTCCGGTCACGATCTCGCTGGTGAGTGGCTGCACCTACCGACTCGACTCGGTTGCGGAGGTCGGGGAGCACGGGCCCAACGGGTTGCCGGTCGTCACCGGGGAGCTGACGGTCCAAGGGAACGGCGCCACCGTCGAGCGGTCCGCGGACGCACCGGAGTTCCGGGTGCTGGAGACCTCGCCATCGGCGGTGCTCACCCTGTCCGACCTGACTGTCACCGGCGGGCGCACGCCGGCCGGCGTCGACGTGCGAGGGGACGCGCCGGGTGGCGGCGCGGTGTTCAACGCCGGCGCGTTGACCCTGAACGGGGTGACGCTCAGCGGGAACGGCACCGGGCACGGGGCCGACCAGGACAGTGCCCCGGGTGACGGCGGCGCGGGTGGCGCCGGCGGCGCGATCTACACGACCGGCGCACTGGCCCTCGACCACAGCACGGTCTCCGGCAACTCGACGGGCCGCGGCGGGCAGGGCGCCCCTCCAGGCCCGTACGACTACACGAGCGGGCCCGGCGGCGCGGGCGGTGGGATCCATCAAGAGTCCGGGACCACGACCATCACGAACAGCGAGGTCAGCGGCAACCACACCGGGCCCGGCGGCGACCAGACCAGTCCCCCGGGTGGCAGTGGCTCTGGCGGCGCGGGCGGTGGGATCTCCGCCGCCGCGGGATCCGTGACCATCGAGGACAGTGACGTGACCGCCAACGTGTCGGGTGCCGGTGGCGCTGCCGTCGCGGGCGGCGACGGCGCGAACAGCGCGGACGGCACCGGCGGCAACGGCGGCCCCGGTGGGTACGGCGGCAGCGGCGGCCCCGGTGGGGGCATCTACAGCTACCGCGCCGAGGTGACGCTCGACGGCGCTCTGGTCGCGGAGAACCGGAGCGGGAACGGCGCTGACGCCGGTCGCGGCGGGAACGGCGGCACGGGGCGAGACGGTGGCGTCGGCGGCTACGGCGGCTCGGGCGGCTCGGGCGGCAGCGGTGGCGGTGTGTTCAGCTCCGGCAGCCTCGCCATCGGCGACAGCACGGTGCGGGACAACGAAACCGGGCACGGTGGCGTGGGCGGGCGCAACGGCGACGGCGGGATCGGCACCGACGGCCTGGGTGGCGGCAGCGGCACGGTGTTCCACACGGGTGGGCACGGCGGCGACGGTGGCGGGATCTGCAGTTGTGCCTCCGGGCTGGACGAGCCCACCGCGCTGACCATCGCCGCGAGCACGATCCGCGGCAACGTCACCGGCGACGGTGGCCGGGGCGGCGACGGCGGCAACGGTGGTGTCGGCACGACCTTCGCCGGTGGCGGGTCCGACGGTGACTGGGGCGGCGGCGGTGGCGCGGGCGGCGGTGTGGCCGCGACAGCCGCGCAGGAGCTGACCGTCACCGGTGGCGTCGTCGAGGAGAACCGAACCGGGAACGGTGGCGCGGGCGGCCGGGGCGGCGACGGCGGGGACGCCGAGGCCGGGCCTGGCCGGGGCGGGCACGGACAGAGCGGCGGCAGTGGCGCCGGCGTGTTCACCCTGCGGGGGCAGCCGCTCACGATCACGTCGGCCACGCTGTCCGGAAACGTCACCGGAAACGGCGGCCACGGCGGCGACGGCGGTGCGGGCCGGCCCTACGTGGGCAGTGGTGACGGCGGTCGTGGCGCGGACAGCGGCCCCGGCGGCGGCGCCTACGTGGCCGGCGAGCAGACGCTGGTCCTCGACGCGACCGGCGTCACCGGCAACGCGACCGGCACGGGCGGCCAGGGCGGGGCAACCCCCAACCCCGACAGCTCCCCCGGCCCGGCCGGCAACCAGGCCAACGGCGGCGGCACGGCCACCTCGCCGTTCGACTTCGAACCGGGCGTCGTCCAGCTGACCAACAGCGGCACCGTGTCAGGCAACACCCCCGACAACTGCTACCCGGCGGGCAGTGTGCCGGGCTGCGACTGACACCCCGGGCCGGGTGCGCCGCGGCGGTGCTGCCCTGATGGACCCCTTCATGTCGTTGAGTGACATGAAGGGGTCCATCATGGCGCGACTCTGCTCCCGGCCGAGGTCGGTGGACATGCTGATGGCGGCCGGGCTGTCGATGGTCACCACGGCCACCGCACAGGCGGCGCCGTGCGGTGGCACGTACACGATCGTCGTCGGCGGGTTCAACGATCCCACGTCGGGCATCTTCACCGGCAACGTCAGCCAGCGGGTCGGCTACTCGGCCGCGCTCAACAGCCAGAGCGCGCGCGAAGGCGTCAACGAGCTGAACCGGCTGATCCGCGACCAGCGGAACCTGTGCCCCGGCCAGCACGCCAAGGCCGTCGGGTTCTCCGAGGGCGCCGCGGTCGTGCACATCTGGGTCACCGAGAACTGGCAGACGTTCGGCAACGTGAACGCGGTGCTGATCGCCGACCCCAAGCGGGCCGCGGGTCCTGGCGCCTCGGGGCTGGCCGGTCAGGTCTACTCCGGGATCGTCGGCCCGCCGCTCGCCGGCGCCGACGACTTCTTCGGCAACGTCCGCACGGTGACCATCTGCACCGATGACATCATCTGCGACAGCACGGCGGCGTCGGGCTGGCTCGGGTACCCGGCCAACCACATGAACTACAGCTTCAACGTCGACGTCTACTCCGACGACGGCAACGGGCAGTGGTTCAACGGGGTCTTCATTCCCCGGTAGCGACAACGCGCGTCGATCGGAGCAGGGTGCGCGACCCGGCCGCGCACCCTGCTCCTGCTCGACTGGCCGGCCAGTCTCGTCACCGCGACTAGAAATCTCACCTCTCACCGTCCAGCGCTATTGTGCGAGACCTGCTGGCCTTGAACGGTCGCCGGAGGTTGGCCTCCTGGGTGCTGTGCTGACTTGACACTCAACCCGACCATGCAGCGAATGCCCTGGATTGACCACACGAGCGAGGTTACGACTGCGACCTGGCCCAAAGATGCTCGCGCTCACGACCTAATCGGCGCGTGGCCGATCACAAGCGGCGACCTTTCCTGCGACGCGGCGGTAGCTTGGATCTGGTACTGAAGTTCGGAGTCCGGTCACGCTGACGCGGAACAAGAAGCGGTTCACCGAAGACTCGGACCCACGCGCGAGTGTTCGTCTCCTTGTTCGTAACCTCCGTCGACCGATACGATTCTGCTCTGCTGTGCTCGCTGTGCCGAATGACCTCGTCGAAGAACCACGCGGAGCTAATGATCGCGAGGTCGCCAGACGACGCGGCGAGCGCATTTTTGAGGGCCTGCGAGTCGAGAAGTCGGAACGTGTGAACGATCGACCACGAGGTCACACCGTGCTCGTCGAAGATCACCTCCCCCGCGTGCAAAGCGAGCCTCAGGCGAATACGCTCCTCGATCGGATGGCTTCCGTTGTGCCTGCTCAACGCTCCGTCAAGGGCGTCCGGCAGACGTTCAGCAAATAGAACCTTCGGTGTGTCCGCTGGCACGAGGATCAGAACACCATCGCCTCGGTCCTCACGGCGGCAGGTGCTCCACGAGATGCCAGCAGTATCGAACGCGTACTCCATCGCGCCGTATAGCCCACGTCGGACCCGCGCTTGGTTTGTGTTGTTCCGGCTGTACTCCCCGAAGCCTGCAACATCAACTGCAACGATCGTGCGATGTGCGGTGGTCAACGCGATGTGCGCTCTTCTCGGCAACCCCTCCGCGCGGAAGTCCTTGCGGTTAGGAACTGCCGGCGCGGTGCTCTCCGTCCACGCGGTGCTCAGGTTCGAGCGGTCGTTCACCTCACCCCGGGACCGCGCGGCACTCGACGTTGCGTATCGCTCCCTGCGCTCTTCCTGATCCGAAGTCGACACTGTCCTACTCCCAGCGGCGTGCGGATGCTCCGTGACCGTGCGGTGACTCGGAGGGATGTCCACTCGACTCGACCCCGCTCGCCATGACCGTGTGTTGGCCATGTACCACGATCATGTGAGTCGTTATGACGGTACGACCCAGCCAACTCGCACCGCTAGTGCACCACTGCTATCGTTCGGTTACCGTAACCAGCGATCAGCCAGATCAGCACCAGCAGCTTCACGATGGCGACCCAGGGCTCCGAGATCGACATCCAGACACTATGGGGAAGGAGGAGCAGTGTCACCACACTCGTCGCCCATGGTCGCGAACTGGGAACTTGCCCTCCGCATCCGCGAACGTCGAGACGAGCTGGGCATTGACGTCAAGACCATCACAGAGAATCTGGGATTCACCCGCAACTACTGGTCGGCCGTGGAAAACGAACGCAAGCTCCTCTCAGCGGAGAGCCTCTCAAAGCTTTTTGAACTCTTGGAGTTCGACGCCGAGGAGCGCCAGGAACTAATCGCCCTTCGCAGCCTGGCCAGGGAACGTGGCTGGTGGACCCGCTACTCGCGACTGTTCGACAACAAGCTCCAGCGGTTGTTCGGTTTGGAGGCCGGGGCCGAGAGTGTCCGAGGATACGAGAATCTTCTCATTCCCGGCCTGCTCCAGACCGCGGACTACGCCAGGGCACTCATGACCCCGGACGTCACCGTTCGCAAGGTCGAGGTCGATCAGCGCGTACAGGTCCGCTTGCGCAGACAGGAGCGTCTCTACGGCGACAACCCACTGAACCTGTCGGTCATCATCAGCGAGGCGGCGCTGCACCAACAGATCGGCGGACCTACTGTCCTACACCACCAACTCGAGCAACTCGCAGAGACCATAGAAGAAAATTCGGAAACTATAACTTTACGTGTAATTCCATTCACGGCTACATCTTGCGGACTTTTTGGCGCCTCGACTGTGCATCTCATCGATTTCGACAACCCTAGGCTGCCGACCCTGATTTGGCAGGAGACCGTCACGACATGGGGAATAATTGACGACGCCAACCAGGTCCGCGACATCACGTCTGCCTACGGCGAGGCGCTCAAACGAGCACTCAGTGCGCAGGACACGCTAAGAAAAATTCGGCGGCGAATCAAGGAGCTGGGTTGATCAACGAGAACGTCACGGTCGCTATCCTCGACCGGGTTTGGCACAAGAGCAGCTACTCCAACCCCAGTGGTAGCTGCGTCGAGGTCAGTATGACTCTGGACGCCGTCCTAGTGCGCGACAGCAAGGACCGACCTGTGGGCCACCCCGTGATCGGTATTCCCGCAGACGGGTGGGCCACGTTTCTGAGGTCCGTGACCGGCGGCTCGTAGCCGCCAGCCCCGGTTCAGTCTTCAATCCTCCGAAGTAAACCCAGCTGTCGCTGACGTAAATCCAGTCAGCCGCGCAGGTTCGCCGCGTACAGGTCGGTCAACGCGGCCCAGTGGCGTTCTTCCGCGGCGGCGTCGTGGGTCTCGTTGTCCGGGACGGCGAACCCGTGCCCGGCGGGGTAGGTCTCGATGGTGTGCCGCACCCCGGCGCTGACGAACGCCTGCTCGAGCCGCTCGTGCTGCTCTGGCGGGAACGACTGGTCGTTCTCGGCCGCCGCGACATAGACGGTGGCGCGGATCCGGTCGGCGAGGACGTGCACGCCGTCCGGGTCGTCGGCGGGCGCGAGGTTGCCGCCGTGGAACGAGGCGGCGGCCGCGACCCGGTCCGGGTGACGGGCCGCCGCGGTCAGCGACATCCGGCCGCCCATGCAGTACCCGGTGGTGCCCACCGCGGTCCCGGCCACCTCGGGCCGGCCGGTGAGGAAGTCGAGGAACGCGCCCGCGTCGGCGGCGACCAGCGCCGGTGTCACGCTCTTGGCGAGCACACCGAGGCGCTGGCGCTCGTCGGGGTCGGTGAACACCGTGCTGGGGTCGAACGGGGCCCACTCGTTGCGGTAGTAGACGTCGGGCACCAGCACCGTGTAGCCGAGCCCGGCGAGGCGGTCGCCCATGGCGGCGAAGGTCTCCCGGACCCCGATGGCGTCCGGGTACATGATCACCGCGGGCCAGCTGCCGGTGTCCTGCGGTGTGTGCAGCGTGGCGGTGCAGGAGCCGTCCTCGGTAGGGATGGTGACGTCGATACGTGGCATGGTGACGACGCTACCCACGATCGGCCCCGAGTGCCTGGCTGGTCACGTCCTGCGGAGTAGCCGGACCGCGTCGGCAACAACGACGCCGTCGGCGTCGTTGTTCAGGTCGATCGTGGTCAGGCCCTCGGTCAGGCGGAACGTGCCGAGGGACACCCAGGAGCCGCCGCGTGGTTCGGGGATGCCGGCGGTCCGTTGGTCGACCCGTACCACGCTGGCGCCGGCCGCGTGGGTGACCGTGAACGGGGCGTTGCTCGCCCGGTTGGCGTGCGTCGTATGGGAAACCTGCACCTCGTACGCGCCGTCGCGCGGGACCGCCAGCCGCCACCGCACGGCCCGCTCCCCCGCGCCGGCGGGTGCTGTGCGGTAGTTGCCGCCCCGGTAGCCGGGTGCACTCGTGCCCGCCGCCCACGCGGCGCCGCTGACCGTGACGTAGCCCAGCTCGTCGTTGTCCACCACGATCTCCTCGCGCACGTCCGGCGGCGCCGGCGCGGTGATCAGGCTGAGCGCGTCCAGTGAGACAAGGGTGCCGCCGCCGCGGCCCGCGCCGGACGCGGTGAACCGGACCCGGTGCCGGCCCGTCCTCAGGCGGACCGTGCCGAGCTGCGCGACGTCGTACCCGTCGGCGCGGTCGGCCGTGGTGTCCAGCACGGCAGTCCGAGGCTCCTTGCCGTCGACCGTGACGGTCACGAGACCGCCGTCGGCCGAGCGGAAGTACCGCAGCAGCAACTCGTACGACCCGGTGTGCCGTACGTCCACTGTGTACTCGACGAACGCGTCGGGCTCCGACGGGGTGAGCACTACCCGGCTTCCCTTGCGTGCCACCGGGTCTGCGATCACCGACACGGCGCCACCGACGGCCTGCGCACCGAGGTCCACGAGCTGCTCGTCGAGCCGCGGCCCCCGGCGCAGGCTGTCGCGGCCGCGGGTGAGCCAGTCGAGCGAGAACCGGCAGAGCGCCACGCGGCGCGGGAAGCTCGGGTTGTCGCCGTCGCAGCCGTACACCAGCAGGATCGTGCCGTCGGAGAGCCGGGCCAGCTCCGAGTAGTACGACCGGCCCTCGTTGATCACCCGGTCGTACCGGAACGAGTGCGCCTCGTCGTAGCTGACCGACACCGTCATGTTCGTCCGCACCGGCGAGTCCGGGCGGCTGAACAGGATGCGGTCCACCTCCGAGGAACGCGGCCCGCCGGTGTACCGCAACAGGCTCGCGTCCACGGCGTTGAACACACCCGTCGAGCCGTCGAGGCGCGGCGGCGACCACGTGAGCCCGCGGTCCGCGCTGACCGCCACGATCCGCTGTCGGTTGCCGCCGGACGCGGCGCGGCCGTTGACCAGCACCGTGCCGTCGGCGCGCTGGACCACGCGGGCCTCGTTGATCGGGTAGTCGACGGACACCGGCACCTCGGCGGTCGTCTGCCAGGTCGCGCCGTGGTCGTCGCTGTAGATCGAGGCCACGCCGTAGAACCGCTGCTCGACGGTGTTGCCGATGATCACCCTGCGGTGCGAGCAGTTGAGCAGCAGCCTGCCGTTGTCGAGCTGGATGCCGTGCCCGGGGCCGGGACCGTGCAGCGCCCAGTCGTACGGGAAGTGGTCGAACAGGCCGGACATCGCCTGCGGCTCGGTCCACGTGCGACCGTTGTCGGCGCTGGAGATCATGTACAGATCGCCGATGTCGCCGGAGCAGCCGGTGTTCTCCGGCAGGCGAATGGACAGCATGTAGAACAGGAAGATCCCACCGGTCACCCGGTCCACGACGAACGCCGGGTTGCCCCACGACTGCCCGTCGACCGACGCGACGAGCGTCTGCGTGGGCTCCCACGTGTCGCCGCCGTCGGAACTGCGGCGCACCAACAGGTCCCGGGGCCCGGCGTCGCACACCTCGTGCCGGCCCTCGGTGGCGACGAGGATCGTGTCGTCCGGCAGGACGGTCAACCCGTGGACGTGGTAGCTCTCCAGCGGGTCGACCGTGTTGTCCCACAGTGTGGTGTCGTCGAACTCGACCGGCCGGGGCCGGCGCGGCGTCGCGTTCGCGGTGGTGGCGGCGCCGAGCGTGGCGGCGACCGATGCCGCCGCGACCCCTAGGCCGAACGTCCTGCGGCCGATCTCTGGCATGGGTTACCTCCGGGGTAAGAGATGTGCGTCGTCGTTGCGTAGCAAGGCGATGAGGTCGTCGCGCTCGGCGTCGGTGCACGGCACCAGCGGCGCGGCCACGTGCGGTGGGCAGAGACCGCGGTCGGCCAGCACGGCTTTGACCGCCGGGGCGCCCGGACGGACAGAGTGCAGTGCGAGCAGCCGGTCGACGGTCTGCTGGGCCAGTTCGGCGTCTGCCAGGCGACCTTCCGCGTAGGCCGCGACCAGCTCGACGGCTACCGAGGGCGCGAGGTTCGCGATGCCGGGGACGATGCCGTCGACACCCAGTCGCAGCGCGGCGAGGAGCTGGGTCTCCGCGCCCTGGCTCACACCGAAGCCGGGCCGGCGCACGGACACCATGTGCCGCAACAGATCCAGGTCGCCGGAGCTGTCCTTGACGCCGACCACGTGTGGCATCGCCGCCAACGCGTCGACGAGAGAAGGTGTGAGCGGGTTGCTGTAGCGCGGCGCGTTGTACGCGACCACCGGAACGTCCAGTTCGGACAGTGCCGCGTAGTGCGCGAGGATCTCGTCGTCGCGGTGCCGGAAGTAGATGGGCGGGCTGAGCACGAGCGCGTCGGGCCGCGCGGGCGCCACCGCCGCCGCGCGTTCGAGCACCTCGGCGGTGCCGGCCGCGGTCACGTTGCACAGGACCGGTCCGCCGGTCAGCGCACGCCACCGGTCCGCCGCCCACGTGGCGAAGGACCCGAGCGCCGAGGACGGCAGCAGCGGCCCCTCCCCGTTGCTGCCGAACAACATCAGGCTCCGCGCGCCGGCCGCCGCGAGGCCGTCCAGCAGCGCCTCGGCCTCGGTCGGCACGCCGGGCGCGGACATCGGGGTGACCAGCGGGACCATCACGCCGGAGAGCAGTCCCATCAGTAACCCTTGACCTCGGGCCACGCCAGCTCGACACCGTCGGCGACAAGCTCGTCCTGAAAGACCCGCAGCCGCGTGCTGTCGGCGTGCACCTGCTCGGGTTCGAGGCCGCCCTCGAGGCAGTGCGCGGCGAGCGCGCCGACCACCTCGCCGATGTTCCACTCCACCGGGTGCAGCCGGTAGCAGCCGTTCGTGATGTGGGTGGTGCCGATGTTCTTGGCCGCCGGCAACAGGTTCCGCAGCCGTACCGGCAGCAGCGCGCCGAGCGGGATCTGGAACGGGCTGCTGGCGACGTCGATGTAGGTGTCGCCGCCGGTCGACGGGTGCAGGTCGATGCGGTACATGCCGACGCCGACCGAGTCGGGGTAGACCACCGCGCCACGGTCGCCGCGCACGGCCATCGACAGGTCCTGCTCGACGATCCGGTAGCGGGCGGCGATCCGGCGGGACTCCCGTATATAGGGCGCCTTCGCGAGCCCGTCGGCGGTGCCCAGCACGTCGCCACGCAACCGGAGGCCGGGCCAGCCGGTGCCGCCGTCCGCCCGTGGCGCCTCGGTCTGCAGCCAGTAGAGCATGCTCATGCTCAGCTCGCGGGCGCCGGCGAGGTGCTTGTCCCGCTCCTCGTCGCTCACCCCGATCAGCGGGCCCGGCAGGTAGTCGATCATCGGCCAGTTCACGATGGTCACGTCGCTCGCGGCGAACCCGGGCCGGAACACCTTGCGGGACAGCACCCTGCGGAACGCCCACAGCTCCTTGTCGCCGGGATCCGCGCGCTGGTCGGCGACGACCGGCCCGGACTCCGCGTTCGGCAGGAAGTCGCGGCGGACGTTCTCGAGCGTGCGCGGGTCGGGCGCGTGCAGGCTCAGCAACGGGTTCGGCCACTTCGGCGGCTGGTAGCGCACCCAGTCCGAGTAACCGGCCGGCCGGTCGATCGTGTGATCCTCGTCGGCCTGGTGGTCGATCGCGAACAGCCAGGAGAACGCCTGCATGTTCGCCGGCTGCGCCTGCGTCGGCGCACTCGGCTCACCGGTGTCCGAAGTGGACTCGAAGCCGGTGACGTGCTCAGCGCCGGTCAGCGGCAGCAGGTCGCCAAGCTCGGTAGCGTCCACAATGTACTTCGCGGTGATCGCGACCCGACCGTCCGGACCTTCGACGGTGACGCCCCGCACCCGGTCCCCGTCGACCTCCGCGGCGATCACCCGGTGTCCCAACAGGATGCGTAGCCGGCCGGCCGACACGTACGGCGCGACCATCGCGTCGAGCACGGCCGCGGCGACCCTCGGCTCGTGGCACAGCCGGGAGACCCGGCCTTCGCCGGGGTTGAGGTCCGGCCGGGCGCGTGCCTCGTCGGTCAGCGGGTACCACGTGCGGTAGTAGTCCCGAATGTTGTCGCGCAGCAGGCGATAGCCGCGGGTGCGGCCGAACTGCTCGATCCACGTGTGCTCGTCCGGCGGCACCCCCTGGCTGGTGAGCTGGCCGCCGATCCAGTCGGTCTCCTCGACGAGCACGACGGTCCGGCCCCGGCGCAGCGCCGCCAGCGCGGCGGCCACCCCGCCGAGCCCGCCGCCGGCGACGAGGATGTCGGCCGCTGTCCCGGATTCCCTACTCACTCGGAAGTTCCCCCATCTGTGTTGGCGCCGAGCCGGAAGCGGCGCGGCGTGGTCGTGACGGTCACCGGGACCGGGTCGCCGCCGCCTGGCGGGGCGACGAGCAGATCCCCTGCGCCACAAGCGATCCCGGTGACGTCATCGCCGGTACGCCGGTAGGCGGTGACGACGACGCCCGGCGCGGCGTCGAGCAGCACCTGCCCGTCGAGCGTCACGGTCAGGCGGTCGTCCGCGGTAACGGTCAGCCTGCCGTCGCCGAGCGGCAGGTTCGCCAGCTCGGCGGGCTCGCCGGGGTGGGCGAACCGCCAGCCGTCGGGCCGCGCGTCCGCCAACTCGCCGTACGCGAGGTAGGCGAGCAGTCCGCCCCACGCCATCAGCCCGTCGGAACGGGCCTGGAACGCGCGCACGTCCTCACCCTCGGTGGCTGGGTAGTTCTCGCGGACGTGGCTGTGTTTGTCCCATTCGGACAGGAACAGCCGCAGCAGCGCGGCGACCAGCGGCCTCGTCGGCAGGTCGTAGCGGCGCAGGCCCTCGACCGCGAGGTAGGCCATCGGCGCCCAGATCCGGCCGCGCCAGTAGGTGGCCGCGTAGCCGGGGTCGTCGCGGGCGACGCTCGGCAGCGGCGGGTCGCCGCCAAGGGTCTCCTTGCGCAGCAACCGTTCCGCCAGATCAGCGGCGCGCTCGGCGTCCGGCATTCCGGCCAGCAGCGGGTACAGCAGTGTTGGCGAGACGTGCACGTCGTGGGTGCCGTCAGCCAGAAGGTTGCGATAGCCGCGGCGGTCCTCGTCCCACAGCAGCGGGTCGGCTACCGCGCGCGCCTCGGCCGCCTCGGCCCGCAACCGGCCGGCCACAGTGGACAGATCGAGCGCGTCGGCGAACCCGGCGAGTGCCTCGGCGTCGGCGATGTGCAGTGCGACAAGACCGACGTCGGTCAGGTCCATCGTGTGGGTGGCGGGGTCGTAGGTGGCGTCGTCGTACATCGGCGAGTCGTCCAGACCGGACTCCCGCTTGGTCCGGTCGATGCTCGCCGACTCCGCGTCGCCGTCGATCGGGTCCGAGCCCCAGGTGAGGAGGCCGTGCGGGCCGCGGCGGGCGCGTGGCCACCAGTCGTGCCAGGCCAGCAACGCCGGGAAGGTGTCGACGAGCAGCGCCTTGTCACGGGTGTCGTCGGACAGGCCGCTGCCGAGGTACGCCTTGTGGACGGTCAGCGCGCCGACCGGCGGCTGGGAGCGGTCCGCGGTGGTGCCCTTGTCGTCGGACACCCGGTTCGGGATCATGCCGGCCGCGTCAGCGAACGGCAGGATCTGGCCGAAGATGCCGCGGGCGTAGTCGCGGTCGACGGTGGCAGCGACGAGTCCGGTGAAGAACGTGTCCCACGCGTGCAGGGCCCAGCTGCCGTAGAAACCCTTGCGGCGCGCGGAGACGAAGTCGCGGGAGGTCGGGGTGAGCACGCGGTCGAGGTCCGGCGCGTAGATCGTGTTCCAGGTGACGGCACGGGTGGCGGCCGCGGCCGCGTCGCCGAGCCACCCACTCGAGCGGAGCGCGGTGCGCTCGACCTCGGCCCGCCGCTCGGCGAGCACCGCCGAAACCTCCCCGGCAGGCACCCCAAGAGGCGCGAGGACGAAGTGGCCCCCCGGTCCGATGCCCTGAAGGACCCCTTCCAGGCATTGAACGTCCTGAAGGGGTCCTTCAGGGCATTCGAGCCGCCAGTCGGCCAGCGCGCCCCCGTCGAGCCGCACGAGCACCCCCGCCGTTCCCTCGGCACGCACGTACAACACGTCGCCGGCGCCGCCCGCCATCTCCAGGTGCAGCCGGCCGGCACCCGCCTCGACGGTGACCTCGGCATAACTGCCGTCGACGGTGTGCGGGCCGAGCCGAACCAGCCCGTCGCGCCACGTGAAGCCGTCGAGCGGCGCGCCGGGCACGCCGAACCGGATCCGCAGCCCGGACGGCAGGTGGACCATGCCGGTGTGGGTGTCGACGTCCCAGGTGTTCCAGCCGGCGCTCATGCCTCAGCTCCCAAGTCCAACGCGGCGTCGAGCAGTGCTTGCGTGTACTCGTGACGGGGTGCGCCGAGCACCTCGCCGGCCGGGCCCTCCTCGACGACGACGCCGCCCCGCATCACGGCGACCCGGTCGGCGATCTGATGCACGACGCCGAGGTCGTGGGAGATGAACAGCAGGGCCAGCTTGTGGCTGGCGCGCAGGTCGACGAGCAGCCGCAGGATCTGGGCCTGCACCGACACGTCGAGCGCGGAGACCGCCTCGTCACACACCAGCAGCCGAGGTCCGACCGCGAGCGCGCGGGCGATGCTGACCCGTTGGCACTGACCGCCGGACAGGTCGCCCGCACGCCGGTCGGCCACGTCCCCGTCGAGCCCGACGTCGGCGAGCACGCGACGCAACGCCTCGGCGCGGTCCCCGGTCGGCGCGGCGGCCCGATGGGTCCGCCACGCCTCGCCGATCAGCCTGGCGACCGACATCCGCGGGTTGAGCGACGAACGCGGGTCCTGGAAGACCATCTGGATCGCGCGTTGCAGTGCGGGTGGTCGCCGGCCGACCGGCCCGAGCGGCTGACCGTCGAACGTCACCGAACCGGCGTCGGGCCGTTGCAACCCGACGACACAGCGGGCGACCGTGGTCTTGCCGGAGCCGGACTCTCCCACCACCGCAAGGGTTTCCTCCGGCGCGACCCGCAGGCTGACCCCGTCGACGGCACGGAGCCCACGGCGCCGGCCGAACGTGACCCGAAGGTCCGTCACCTCAAGCATGGTCGAGCACCTCCTCCGCGAAGTGGCACGCGCTCCACCGGCCCGGTTCGATCTCCCGTACGGACGGCACCTCGACCGCGCACCTCTCTCGCGCGAGCGGGCACCGCGGGTGGAACGCACAGCCGGACGGACGGTTGGCCGGGGTCGCCGGCGCGCCCGGCAGTGGGTCGGCCAGGGCCGTGCGAGTACGGACCGCCGGCACGCTCCGGACGAGCGCCCGCGTGTACGGGTGCGCCGGCCGCCGCAACACCCGTGGCGCCGGTCCGCGCTCGGCGACCCGGCCCGCGTACATCACCACCACCTGCTCCGCGACATGCGCGATCACCCGCAGGTCGTGGCTCACCAGCAACATCGCGAGCCCCTGCTCGCGCTGGATGTCCCGCAACAGCCCCAGAATCCGCGCCTGCACGGTGACGTCCAGCGCCGTGGTCGGCTCGTCCGCGAGCAGCAGTGCCGGGTTGCCCGCCAGTGCCAACGCGATCATCGCGCGCTGCCGCAGCCCACCGGAGAACTCGTGCGGGTAGCTGTCCATCCGCCGCGCCGGGTCCGGCACCCCGGCTCGCTCGAGCAGGTCGATCACCGCGCGCCGCACCTCGGCACGCGGTTTCCCGTCCCTGCGCAGGATCTCGCCGACCTGCCGGCCGATGGTCAGGCTCGGGTTGAGCGCGGCGAGCGGGTCCTGGAAGATCATCGAGATCTCGTGGCCCCGGACCCGGCGCCGGCGATCGGCGTTGACGCGCAACAGATCCTCGCCGCGCCAGCGCAGCTCACCGCCGGTCGTGGCGCCATCGGGCAGCAGGCCGATCACCGCGAGCGCGGTCATCGTCTTGCCACTGCCCGACTCGCCGATCAGTCCGACCGTGGTCCCTTCCGGCACCTCGAACGAGACCCCGTCGACGACCCGGACCGCGCCGTCCGAACCGGGCAGCTCGACGACCAGCTCGTCGGCCTGCAACAGCGACCTGATCAGCACGGGAGTGTCCATCAGGCGCCCGTGAACCGGACGCCCGCGAAGTCGGGCAGCCCACTCGGTTCCGGCGTGAAGCCGTCGAGGCCCTTGTGCCAGGCGTAGGCGAGCTTCACCGCCATCGGGTACATGCCCACCGCGTCCCGCCAGATGATCTCGCTCGCCTGGCCGTAAAGGTCGGCCCGCTCCTTCTCGTCGGCGCTCGCACCTGCCTTCGCCAGCAGCGAGTCCAGCTCCGGGTTGCAGTACCCGGTCCGCTTCGCGGCGCACGGGTAGAGCCGGCCGAGGTTGCTCGCCGCGTCGTAGGTCGGCGTCGCGAGCTGCTGGAAGTTGATGTCCCAGTTGAGCGCGATCAGATCCTCGGTGAAGACCGCCTTCTCCTTCTCCAGCACCTCGGCCTGCACGCCGATCTCGGCGAGCCCGGACGCCACCGCCTGGACGAACGGGCGGAACTCGGCGTCGGAGAACTGCAGCCGCAGCTTCTGCCCGAAGTCGAAACCGGCGTTCTGCAGCGCGGTCTTCGCGGCCGCCGCGTCGAAGGTGACCGGCTTCTGCTTCGCGTAGCCGAGCACCGGCGGCGCGACCGGCGCGTCGGCCGGCGCGCCCGTCTCCGGGTACAGCGACTTGATGATCGTCGTGAAGTCGACCGCCTGCCACAGCGCGCGCCGCACCTGCGGCGTGGCCAGCGCTGGGATCGACGAGTTGAACCACATCGTGAACACCGCAGTGCTCGGCACCGTCTCGACCGTGAGGCTGTCCTCGTCGCGCAGCACGGACAGCTGGTCGTCCGGGATGCCCCACACCACGTCCACCTCGCCGGTGCGCAACGCCGTCAGCCGCGCCGACAGGTCCGGGATGTTGCGAATCTCCACATGCGACAGTCGGGGCTTGTCGCCCCAGTACTTCGCGTTCGGCGACAGCGCGAGCACCTCGCTCGGCGCGAACCGGTCCACGGTGAACGGTCCGGAGCCGACTGGTTTCTCGAAGAACGCGGTGTCGGTGGCCGTGACGCTCGCCGGGATGACGTAGAACAGGCCGAGCTTGCGCGGGATCGACGCGTCCGGCGCGGGCGCGGTCAGCGTGACCTCATCGGCGGCCGGCGCGGTCATCGTGTAGTCCGGGAAGTTGCCGGCGTTCGGGCCGTCGAGGGTCATCATCCGGTCGAACGACGCGACCACGTCGGCGGCGGTCACCGGCTTGCCGTCGGAGAACGTGACACCCTTGCGCAGCGTGAAGTTCCAGGTCGCCGCGGTCGCGCCCGGCGCCCACCTCTCCGCGAGGTCACCGGTCACCTTGCCGTCGGCGTCCGGCCGCACGAGCCGGCTGAAGATCGCCTGCGCGGCGAGCTGCGTGCCGGTCGACGCGCCCTGCGCGCCGTGCGGGTCGAGGCTCTCGACCGGGTAGGTGCCCGCGGCCGTCAGATCCTGGTCGGTAGGGTCGCCGCTGCCGCCGCCACCGCCGCCGGTCGTGGTGGAGCAGCCGGCCAGCAGCACGGCGGCCGCGGCGACGAGCGCCACTTTCTTACGGGACTCGGTCATTGAGTTGCCCTTTCAGTTCTGGCGGCGACGGTGCCCGTAGCGGGCGGTGAGCTGGTCGCCGAGAATGCCGATGTTGATGATCAGCAGGGACAGCGCGATGCCCGGCAGCGTGGAGATCCACCATGCGGTCTCCAGGTACTGCTGGCCGTTCGCGATGGTCTGGCCCCACGACACCGCGGTCGTGGGAAGTCCGATACCGAGGAAGCTCAGTCCCGCCTCGGCAAGCACGACGAGCGCGAACTCGAGGGTGGCGAGCGCGACGACCGGGCCGATGGTGAACGGGAGGATGTGCCGGCCGAGGATCGACCGGACCGGCACGCCCATCACCCGCGCCGCGTCCACCCACGCGCGTTCCCGCACCGACAGCGCGACGCCGCGGGTGACCCTGGCGAAGGAGATCCACGCGGTGACCGACAGCGCGAGCACCACCACGAGAACGCTGCGAGCGAAGACGCCGGCGATCACGATCGCGAGCAGGATCGCCGGAAACGCCTGCAGGACATCGATGATCCTCGCGAGCACCGCGTCCAGCCAGCCGCGGGCGTAGCCGGCGACGATGCCGATCGTGACACCGACGACGCACGCGACGAGCACGGTCGCGAGCCCGATCGACAACGACGTGCGGGCGCCGTAGACGATCTGGGCGAGGATGTCACGGCCAAGCGCGTCGGTGCCGAGCCACGCGATGCCGCCGGTCGTGGTCTGCTCGCCGGGTGCGAGCAGCCGGTCCGGCAGCGGGGTGTGCACCGGGTCGTAGTCGATGAGCAGCGGCCCGAGCACCGCCACCAGAACGTAGAGCCCGATGACGAAGTACGGCACGCGGGCAAGCACTGTTCCGCCTCCCCGGAATTCAAATGTGTTGGTTGCGTTCGGGGATGGTGTGTTCTGTTTGGTCTCGTGCTTGTGGCTGGTTTGCGTCACGTTCCCCTGAGGTGCGGCTGCGTAGCGCTCGGCCTGGTTTGACTTCGAGGACGCAGGGAGTGTCATGACCGTGACTCCGTCCGGATGCGCGGGTCCAGCCGGGTGTAGAGCACGTCGGCGACGATGTTCAGCACCATCACGATGCCGGCGATCAGCAGCGTCACCGCCTGCACCACGGCGTAGTCGCGGTTGGCGACCGAGTCGACGACCAGCGAGCCGAGCCCCGGCCACGCGAAGACGTTCTCCACGATCACCGCGCCACCCATGAGCGCACCCATCTGCAGGCCGACGATCGTGACGACCGGGATCAGCGAGTTGCGCAGCGCGTGTCCAATGAGGACCTGCCGTTCGGTGAGCCCCTTCGACCGTGCCGTTTGGACATACGGCTCGCGCATCGACTCCGTGACACTGCTTCTGGTGAGGCGCGCGACGATCGCGGTGAACGGCAGCGCCAGCGTCACGGCCGGCAGCACCAGGTGCGCCGGGGTGCCGACGCCGGCGCTCGGCAGCAGCCGCAGGCCGAGCGCGAAGGTCAGGATCAGCATGATCCCCACCCAGAACGTGGGGAACGACTGCAACGCGATCGTCGCGGCGGACACCACCCGGTCCACCACGCTGCCGGGCCGGCTGCCCGCGACGAGCCCGAGGATCAGCCCGGCGACGACGGCGATGGCCGTCGCGGTGAGCGTCAGGTCGACCGTCGCCGGCAGCCGCTCGAGCACCGCCGCCATCGCGGGGCGGCCGAGCCGGTAGGACTGGCCGAAGTCCAGCCGGACCACGTCACCGAGGTAGCTGAAGTACTGCTCGTACAGCGGCCGGTTGAGCCCGAGCGACTCCGTCAGCCGCGCGATCTGCTCCGGGCTCGCGTCCGGCCCGAGGAACACCGTCGCCGGGTTGCCCGGCGCGGCACGGACGATCACGAAGATCACCGACGCCGCGCCCCACATCACGAACACGCCGATGAGCAGCCGGCGCGCGATCATGCGGATCATCGGGAGCGCTCCGGCGCCGGGCCGATGGAGTCGCCCGGCACGAAGCTGCACGGCACGGTCACCTGCCGGGGCGCGCCGGTCGGCTCGCCGAGCAGGTCGACGAGCAGCTGCACCGCCGTGCGGCCCATCTCCGCGCGGGGTAAGGAGAAGCGGGTCCAGTCGCGCAGCTCCGGGGTCCACGACGGCGGGTCGCCGAGCAGCGCGATCGAGCAGTCGCCGGGAAAGTCGACCCGGGTGCTGGTCGCGTCCAGCGCGGTCGTCAGCCGGTTGTCGTCACTCGGCTCGACGAGGATCGCGGTGACCCCGGCCGTCCTCACCCAGTGCTCGACGAACTCGGGCGTCAGGTCGGCCGGGTCGGCGAGCCGCCGGATCAGCGACTCGTCCGCGGCGAGCCCGGCGGCGGCGAGGCCGTGGCGGTAGCCGGCCTCGCGGTCGCGGGTCGGCTCGGCGTCCTCGACCGCACGCAGGTACAGAATTCGCTGATGCCCCAAGCGAACCAGCTCGCCGACCAGGTCGCTGGTGGCGGTCCCGTAGTCGGCGCCAACATAGGACAGTTCGGCGCCCTCGAGCTCGCGGCGGCCGATGAACACGAACGGGAAGTCCTCGCGGACCAGCTCGGCCAGCTCCGCGCGGCGGACGTTGCGACCGAGGAGCACGCAGCCGTCGGCGAGCTTGAGCCGGTTCACGCCGCCGGCGTAGATCGCCCGGTCGCCCGAGGTGACCGAGCTGAACAGCAGCAGGTCGTAGCCCTGCCGGGCGGTCTCCTCCTCGACGCCGAGCAGGAACGGGAAGTAGAAGTCGCGCTGGTCGGTCGGGAAGACCGGCTCGAACGTGTACAGCCCCAGCAGATGGTTGCGGCCGCCCCTGAGGCTGCGCGCGGCGACGTTCACGGAGTAGCCCAGCTCGGTCGCCGCCGCGAGCACCGCCTGGCGCGTCGAGTCGGCGATCTGGTCGCTTGCCGCGCCCCCGGACAGGACGAGCGACACGGTCGCCTGCGAGACGCCGGCATGCTTCGCGATGTCCACCTGGGTGGCCCGACGTCGTCGTTGGGGCGGCACGTCAACTCCTGTTAATACGTATTAGGTGACGGGCCGAAATGCTAATCACCGATTTCGACGGGCGTCAAGAGGTGCGTCGATTCGCCATCCGGGTGCACACTCGAACCATGGCGATCACGCGGACACCGAGGTCATGATCGAGTGGTGACCAACACCGACCTGAAGACCAGGTACGCACGCGACGGCTTCGTCGTCCTCGAGCAGGCCTACGACCCCGGCGAGGTCGACAAGCTGGCGGAAGAGGCCGTCCGCATCTGCCGGGGCGAGCTGGGCGACATCGACGGCGCGCTGCCGGCCGACCCTGCCGACACCGACGACGACGTGCTGCGCAGGTTCCTCTGCATCCACTACCCGCACAAGCTCTCGGACCTGATGCTCGCCACGATGCGCCATCCCGCGGTGGTCTCGGCGCTCACGCGGGTGATCGGCGAGAACATCAAGTCAATGCAGTCGATGCTGTTCATCAAGTCCGAGGGCAAGCCGGGACAGGCGTGGCACCAGGACGAGATGTTCATCCCGACCAGGGACCGCTCGCTCGCGGCGGCATGGCTCGCGCTTGACGACGCCACGACCGAGAACGGCTGCCTCTGGGTGCTGCCCGGCTCGCACCGCGCCGGTGTGCTGTACCCGAACCGCGAGCACGACGACCCGCGCTACGACTGCACGGTCGAGTCGTACGGCTTCCCGTTCGACGAGGCGGACGCGGTGCCCGTGGAGATGAAGGCGGGCTCGGTGCTCGTGTTCAACGGCTACCTGCTGCACAAGTCGCTGCCCAACACCGGCCGGCACGGCTACCGGCGGGCACTGGTGAACCACTACATGAGCGCGGAGTCGCTGCTGCCGTGGTCGAACCCGGCCGAGGGTGCGACGGTGGCGCAGGCGGACTTTCGGGACGTCGTGCTCGTCGCGGGCCAGGACCCGTACGCGTACAAGGGTTTCGAGGAGATCCGCCGGCCGCGGGTCCGGCCGGACCGGGAGGGTGGCTGCGACAGATGACCTCGGTCGACCTGGTGCCCCGCCTCGGCCCGACCGTGGCGGACTACCCGCCCGGCTCGACGTTCGGGCCGCGGGACGCCAGGTCGTACCAGTTCGTCTGGCTCCTCCGCGGCAGCGCGACCTGGCGGTGCGCGGATCCCGATCACCCTGTCCGGCTGCCGCTGACCCCGGGCAAGCTCCTGCTCATCCGGCCGGGCATGCGCGACGAGTTCCGCTGGGACCCGCGCGTCCCGACCCGCCACGCGTACGTGCACTTCACGCTCACCGGGCTCGAACCGGCGTCGTGGCCGCTGGTGCGGGACCTGACCGGCCGCCACGACCCGATGGGCGCGCTGTGCCAGTACCTGTTGTGGCTCGGCGCCGCGTGCCCGCCGTCATGGGAGGCCCAGGCCGCCGAGACGCTTCGCCTGCTGGTGCTGACGTTCCTGACCGAGTCCGCGCCGGCCGCACCCACCTCGCCGCTGCCGGAACCGGTCGTCGCGATGATGCACGCGGTGCGCGACCGCTGGTCCGACGGGCTGGCACGGCCGGTCCCGCTGCGTGACCTCGCCGCGGCGGCCAAGGTCTCGCCGAGCACGCTGTGCCGCACGTTCCGCCGCCAGTTCGGTCTCGGCCCGATCGCGGCGGTCGAGCTGCTGCGCCTGGCGCGGGCGGAACCGCTGCTGTGGCAGAGCAACCTGTCCATGCACGCGATCGCGGTCCACTGTGGATTCGCCGACGCGTACCATTTCTCGCGCCGCTTCCGCGCGGTGTACGGCATGGCGCCCACCACGTTCCGCGCCACCACACCATCGGACGCGCCGCGGTCCCCGTCGGATTCGCTCGTGGCACTGCAGTCGTTCCTCCCGGCGGGCGACCGAGGGCCATGATCGGTAGCGATGACGATGAAAGTTGGACACAGCTCGCTCGTCGTGGATGATCGTGTGACCGACAAACGGGGGGTCGTCGCATGGTCAGCGAAAACGCCGCACGGCTCGCGGTGCTCATCGACGCGGACAACGCTCAGCCGTCGATCACGGAAGGGTTGTTGGCCGAGGTCGCGAAGTACGGCACCGCGCACGTCAAACGCGCCTACGGCGACTGGACCGGCACCAGTCTGAAGGGCTGGAAGGACCAGCTGCTCGCCCAGTCGATCCAGCCCATCCAGCAGTTCGCCTACACCACGGGCAAGAACGCCACCGACGCGGCGATGGTCATCGACGCGATGGACCTGCTGTACTCGGAGCGCTTCGACGGGTTCTGCATCGTCTCCAGCGACAGCGACTTCACCCGCCTGGCCGCCCGCCTGCGCGAGTCCGGCCTCACGGTGTACGGGTTCGGTGAACGCAAGACGCCCAAGCCGTTCGTCGCGGCCTGTGACAAGTTCATCTACGTCGAGAACCTCACCTACCCGGTCGCCCCCGCCGCGGTCGCCGACGCGGCGCCGACGTCCAAGACCGCGACCTCCGCGGCGCAGCTCAAACGGGACGCCGCGTTGGTGAACCAGCTGCGCAACGCCATCGAAGCCGCGTCCGACGACGACGGCTGGGCCTCGCTCGCGGCCGTCGGCCAGATCATCACCAAACAACAACCCGACTTCGACTCCCGCAACTACGGCTACGCCAAGCTCAGCGACCTGATCGCGGCGACCACGCTGTTCGAGCTCGACAAGCGCAGCCCCGGCGACGGCAAACCAGGAATCATCTACGCGCGCGACAAGCGCCGCCGCCCCAGCAAGTAGCTAGCTAGCAAACCCGCGAGTTGCCGTTTCAGGACCCGCGAGTTGCGGTTTCAGGACCACTGAGTTGCCGGTTCGCGGTCGTCGACGCAGAACGACGCCCTCGCCGTGGGAAGCCGGCGAGGGCGTCGTTGCTCTGTCAGGCGGCGACGGTGGCCGCGGGAGCCGCGGCGGCCGAGGGGGCCAGCGCGACGTCCAGCACCTCCCGTACGTCGCTCGCCAGGTGCACCGTCAGCTCGTCGAGCACGGACGCCGGCACGTCGTCCAGGTCCGGCTCGTTCCGCTTCGGCAGCACGATGGTCGTGATGCCGGCGCGGTGCGCGGCGAGCAGCTTCTGCTTGACGCCACCGATCGGCAGCACCCGCCCGGTCAGCGACACCTCACCGGTCATCGCCACGTCCGACCGCACGGGGCGGCCCGACAGCAGCGACGCGAGCGCGGTTGTCATGGTGACCCCGGCCGACGGCCCGTCCTTCGGCACCGCGCCGGCCGGCACGTGCACGTGGACGCCCTGGTCGGACAGCGACGACACCGGCACGCCGAGCGCGGAGCCGTGCGAGCGCAGGTACGACAGCGCGATCTGCGCCGACTCCTTCATCACGTCGCCGAGCTGGCCGGTCAGCGTGACACCGGTGGCACCGGAGTCCTTCGACGCGACGGACGCCTCGACGAACAGCACGTCGCCGCCGGCGCCGGTGACCGCGAGACCGGTCGCGACCCCGGGGACCGCCGTGCGCTCCGCCGACTCCGGCGTGAACTTCGGCTGGCCGAGGTAGGTCCGCAGATCGCCGAGGTCGACGGTCAGCGGCAGCTCGATCTCGGACAACGCCAGCCGCGCGGTGATCTTGCGGAGGACCCGCGCGATCGCCCGCTCCAGCTGCCGCACACCTGCCTCCCGCGTGTACTCGCCGGCCATCAGCCGCAGCGCTTCGTCGGTCAGCATGACCTCGTCGGCGCCGAGCCCGGCCCGCTCCAGCTGCCGGGGCAGCAGGTGGTCGCGGGCGATGACGACCTTCTCGTCCTCGGTGTAGCCGTCGAGCGTGACCAGCTCCATGCGGTCGAGCAGCGGCGCCGGGATCGAGTCGATCACGTTGGCGGTCGCGAGGAACACCACGTCGGACAGGTCCAGCTCGACCTCGAGGTAGTGGTCGCGGAACGTGTGGTTCTGCGCCGGGTCCAGCACCTCGAGCAGCGCAGCGGTCGGGTCGCCGCGGTAGTCGGAACCGACCTTGTCGATCTCGTCGAGCAGCACGACCGGGTTCATCGAGCCGGCCTCGGAGATGGCCCGCACGATCCGGCCGGGCAGCGCGCCGACGTAGGTGCGCCGGTGCCCGCGGATCTCCGCCTCGTCCCGGATGCCGCCGAGAGAGACGCGGATGAACTTGCGGCCCATGGCCCGCGCGACGGACTCACCCAGCGACGTCTTGCCGACCCCGGGCGGACCGGCGAGCGCCAGCACGGCGCCGCTGCGCCGCCCGCCGACGACACCCAGACCACGCTCGTCCCGCCGCTTGCGCACGGCCAGGTACTCGATGATCCGGTCCTTCACGTCGTCCAGGCCGGAGTGGTCGGCGTCCAGGATCTCCCGCGCGCCCGCGATGTCGTACGCGTCGTCGGTCCTGGTGTGCCACGGCATCTCGAGGACCGTGTCCAGCCACGTGCGGATCCAGCCCACCTCTGGCGACTGCTCGGAGGTGCGCTCCAGCTTGTCGACCTCGGTCATCGCCGCGTCGCGGACCTTCGTGGGCAGCTCGGCGGCCTCGACGCGCGCCCGGTAGTCCTCCTCCTCGGACTCGGGCTTGCCGTCCAGCTCCGCCAGCTCCTTGCGGATGGCCGACAGCTGTTGGCGCAGCAGGAACTCCCGCTGCTGCTTCTCCATGCCTTCCTTGACGTCCTTGCGGATGGTCTCCGCGACGTCCAACTCGGCAAGGTGCTCGCGGCCCCACTCGAGCAGCTTCTCGAGCCGCTCGGTGACGTCGGCCGTCTCCAGGAGCCAGATCTTCTGCTCGTCGGTCAGGTACGGCGCGTAGCCGGCCATGTCCGCGAGCGCCGACGGGTCGGCCTCGGCCTGCACCGAGTCGACGACCTGCCACGCGCCACGCTGCTGGAGCATGGTGATGACCAGCGACTTGTACTCCTTGGCCAGCTCCCGCGTGCGGTCGGTGACCGGCGGCTCGGCGGCCACCTCGACCTCGACCCACAGCGCGGCGCCCGGCCCGGTGGTGCCGGCGCCGATGCGGACCCGCTCGGTGCCGCGGACGACTGCCGCGAGCTCACCGCCGGGCAGCCTGCCGACCTGCTCGACGATGCCGAGCGCGCCGGCCCGCGAGTACTTGCCGTCCAGGCGCGGCACCATCACCACGCGGGGCTTCTCCCCCTCGGCCACCGCCTGCGCGGCCTCCACCGCGGCCCTGACCTCGGTCCCGTCGGTGCCGGCCAGCCGGATCGGCACGACCATCCCCGGCAGCAGCACCGTGTCGTCCAGCGGCAGTACCGGGAGCGTCAACGACTCTGCCATCTCGTTCCTCCAAAGTTGAGTCTGTCTAGCTCAACTAAGAAAGGGGTCAGGATGTTTCCGCTGCGTGTTCGCTGTGAGCGGAGCTTGCGGAGCGAACCGTCAACACAGTGCGAGCAGACGCCGTGGCGTGTCCCACAGCACCGCGCGCAGGAAGCTCTCGCCGAGCCGGTCGTCCGCCGCGGCCCAGCCGGCGATGGCCGCGAGCTGGGTGGCGTACTCGTACGGGATGGACGGGAAGTCGGTGCCCAGCGCGACCCGGTCGGCGTTGCCGGCGAGCCGGGCGGTCCAGTCGGCGGGCAGCAGCTCGTCGGCCCGGTTGAACGGGACGCCGACCATGGTGGTGTCGATGTGCACGCCGGGATGCCGTTCGACCAGGTCGAGTGCGCGGCCGAACTCGGGCGCGCCGGCGTGTGCGAGCACCACGACCAGGCGGGGGTGGCGACGCAGGACGTCGCCGAAGACGTCGAGTCCGGTGAACTTTCCGGGCACCGGCCCGTGCCCGCAGTGGATCACCACCGGCACCCCGGCCTCGGCGAGCAGGCCCCACGCGGGGTCGAGCAGCGGGTCGCGCGGGTCGTACGCGCCGACCTGGACGTGCGCCTTCACGCACCGGGCGCCCGCGGCGAGCGCGGCCGCGAGGTAGTCGCCGACGCCGGGCTCCGGGTAGAACGTGGCGGTCGGCACGGCCTCCGGCGTATTCGCGACGAAGTCCCGGACCCAGTCGTTGAGCCACGCCGCCATGTCCGGTTTGTGCGGGTACACGAGCGGCGCGAACGCGACGACGCCCAGGTCACGCAGCACCTGCAGGCGCTCGTCCGCCGGCCGCCGGTAGCGGATCGGCCAGACCGTGCCGTACTCCTCGGCGGCCCGGTCGAAGAACGCCCACACCTTCTGCTGCACGGGGTCGGGCAGGAAGTGGACGTGCAGGTCGACCAGCCCGGGCAGCCCGAGCGCCGCGGTGAACGCCGGGACGTCCGCGTCCGACGCGGGGCTCAATACCGCCCCTTGGCCGCCCGCCCGGCGGCCCGCGTCATCTCCCGCTCGGCGTCGCGCTTGGCGAGCGACTGCCGCTTGTCGTACTCCTTCTTGCCCTTCGCCAGCGCGAGCTCGACCTTGACCTTGCCGTCCTTGAAGTACATGGACAGCGGCACCAGCGACAGCCCGCCCTCGCGCGTCTTTCCGATGAGGCGCTCGATCTCGCCCCGGTGCAGCAGCAGCTTGCGGGTGCGCCGCGGCGTGTGGTTGGTCCACGTCCCGAGCACGTACTCCGGGATGTGCAGGTTGCGCAGCCACACCTCGCCGTCGTCGACCGTGGCGAACGCGTCGACCAGCGACGCGCGACCGAGGCGCAGCGACTTGACCTCGGTGCCCACCAGGGCGATCCCGGCCTCGTACGTGTCCAGGATCGAGTAGTCGTGCCGAGCCTTGCGGTTCTGCGCGATCATCTTCTGGCCACTGTACGTATTTGAACTCGGTGGCGAAGCGCCGGTCTTCGACATGCTGACAACTCTACGTGTCCACGCACGCCGTTTACTGGCGTACGTACAGGCGCAGCGTCACGTAGCCGGTGACCGCCGAGATGCCGATCGCCGTGAGCAGCAGCCATGGCGAGATCAGCAGGATGTCCAGACCCTCGATCGGTCTGATCACGCCGGCGGCGAACGGCCCCTCCAGCAGTCGGTCCAGGAACCAGAGTTTCGCCACGACCAGCAACCCGATCGCGAGCACCGCGCCGATCACGCCGGCCACCACCGCCTCCAGGAGGAACGGCAGCTGGGTATACCAGCGGGTGGCGCCGACCAGGCGCATGATGCCGACCTCCGTGCGTCTGGTGAACGCGGAGACCTGCACGGTGTTGGAGATCAGCAGCAGCGCCGCGACCGCCTGGATGAGCGCGACCACGAACGTGAGGTCCCGGACTCCGTTGAGCGCGCTGAAGAACCGGTCCAGGAACTCGCTCTGGTCGGCTATCGAGTCGACGCCGACGCGGCCGGAGAACGTCTGGATGATCACTTGCGGCCGGTCCGGGTCGTGCAGCTTGACGTTGAACGACGCCGGCAGCGCCTCGGGCCGCGCGAGCTTCACCAGCTCCGGCTGCGACGCGAAGATCTCCTTGAACCGCTTGTACGCCTGGTCGCGGTTCTCGAAGGTGACCGCCTCGACCGCCGGGTCGTTCTCGAGGTCGGTGCGCAGGCCCTTGCACGGCTCGGCCGTGCAGCCCTTGTCGTTCGCGCTGATGTCGTTGGTCAGGTAGACGTTGACCTGGAGCTTGTCCTCGTAGACCGTCTGCGTCTTGTCGATCATCCGCACGACCAGGAGACCGCCCCCGAGCAGGAGGAGCGAGATCATCGTCGTGAGGATCATCGCGACGGTCATCGTCACGTTCCGGCGGAGGCCGGTAAGAACCTCGCTGAACACAAAGCTGGCACGCATCGGGGGAAGGCGTCCTTGCGGTTCGGGGGCGGGGGGTCGGGGGGCTTTCTAACGGCCTACGCCATAGACCCCGCGTGAGTCGTCGCGCACGATCTGGCCGAGCGAGAGCTCCACGACCCGGCGTCGCATCGAGTCGACGATCGAGTGGTCGTGGGTCGCCATCAGCACGGTCGTGCCCGTGCGGTTGATCCGCTCCAGCAGCAGCATGATGTCCTGGCTGGTGTCCGGGTCCAGGTTTCCGGTCGGCTCGTCGGCGAGGAGCATCAGCGGCCGGTTGACGAACGCTCGCGCGATCGCGACGCGCTGCTGCTCACCACCGGACAGCTCGTGCGGCATGCGGGCCGCCTTGCCCTCGAGACCGACCAGCTCCAGCACCTCCGGCACCACCTTGCGAATGGTGTTGCGCGGCTTGCCGATGACCTCGAGCGCGAAGGCGACGTTCTCCGCGACGGTCTTGTTGTTCAGCAGCCGGAAGTCCTGGAAGACGCAGCCGATGGACTGGCGCAGGCGGGGGACCCTGCGCCGGGCCATGCGGACGACGTCGAAGTTGGCCACGTACACGCGGCCCTTCGTGGGCACTTCCTCGCGCAGCAGGAGCCGCAGGAAGGTCGACTTCCCCGACCCGGAAGCGCCGATGAGGAAGACGAACTCACCCTTGTCCATCTCAACGGTGACGTCCTCCAACGCGGGGCGCGTGGACGTCTTGTACACCTTCGAAACGTGTTCGAGCCGGATCACGAGGCGCGAGTCTACAGGCGTTCGTTATCGACCTGTTGCCTTGGGAGTCCCTGGCGCTGACCTGCGAAGATCACGAGGTCGATTCTCGCGGGCCGCGGCGAGCGGTCACGACGTCGCGTGGGTGCGGCGCCACCGGATGCCCGCCTCGAGGAAGCCGTCGATCTCGCCGTCCAGCACGCTGCCCGGGTTGCCGACCTCGAACTCGGTCCGCAGGTCCTTCACCATCTGGTACGGGTGCAGCACGTAGGACCGCATCTGGTTGCCCCACGACGAGCCGCCGTCGCCCTTCAGCGCGTCCATCTCCGCGCGCTCCTCCAGCCGCTTGCGCTCCAGCAGCTTGGCCTGGAGGACGCGCATGGCCGCGGCGCGGTTCTGGATCTGCGACTTCTCGTTCTGGCAGGACACCACGATCCCGGACGGCAGGTGCGTGATCCGCACGGCCGAGTCGGTGGTGTTCACGCTCTGCCCACCCGGCCCGGACGACCGGAACACGTCGATCCGGATGTCCTTCTCGGGAATGTCCACGCTGTCGACCGCCTCGACGAACGGCAGGACCTCGACGCCGGCGAACGACGTCTGCCGGCGGCCCTGGTTGTCGAACGGGGAGATTCGGACGAGGCGGTGCGTGCCCTGCTCGACGGACAGCGTCCCGTAGGCGTAGGGCGCGTCGACCTTGAAGGTGGCCGACTTGATGCCGGCCTCTTCCGCGTAGGAGATGTCGTAGACATCGGTCGAGTAGCCGTGCCGCTCGGCCCAGCGCAGGTACATCCGCAGCAGCATCTCGGCCCAGTCGGCCGCGTCGACCCCGCCCGCCTCGGAGCGGATGGTGACGATCGCGTCGCGCACGTCGTACTCGCCGGACAGGAGGGTGCGCACCTCGATGGACGCGATGTCGGAGTGCAGCCGCGCACGCTCGGTCTCGGCCTCGGCGCGTGCGTCAGAGACATCAGAGCCGTCGGAGCCCTCTTCCTCGGCGAGCTCGTAGAGCACCGCGAGGTCGTCGAGCCGCTGCCGCAGCTCCTCGATGCGCCGCAGCTCGCTCTGCTTGTGGGAGAGCCGGCTCGTGACCTTCTGCGCCGACTCCGGGTCGTCCCACAGGTCCGGCCGGGCGGCCTGCTGCTCCAGATCGGCGATCTGGGCGCGCAGGGCGTCCAGGTCCGTCACCGCCTCCACACTGGCGAGGGTGTCGGAAAGTTCCTTGAGGTCAGCTGCGACGTCCGGGTTCACGTTTCGAAATCTACCGTGAACCCGGGCGTCGCCGGCTTTGGCGACCGTTCAGGAGGTGGGAATGGAGTCGAGCAGCTTCAAAACCGCCTTCGCACGCGCGACACCGAACTCGGCGACCGCCTTCGAGTAGGCGCCGTCCGCGCCCTTCGCCGCCGTGCGAGCCGCGTCGTGCTCGTCGGAGTAGACCTTCTTGGCCGACTCGACGAGCGCCGCCCGCTGCTTCACGGTCAACGCGTCGGCGTGCACCAGACGAAGGATGAGCGGGCTGCGAAGGTGGTCCGGGCCGGGCTCGCTGCCGAGCCAACCCTTGAACGCCTTCTTGCCGGCGGCCGTCACCAGGTACTGCTGACTCGACCGGGGACCCTGCTTGCCCAGCCGCACCAGCCCGGAATCGGCGAGCGCGGGCAGTTCACGGTAGACCTGGCTACGCGTGACGCTGAAGAACGAGCCGAATCGATCACGGGCGGCCGAGACCAATTGCCCACCAGTAGCCGGACCTTCGTGCAGCAGGCCCAACAGGGCCGCGGCAGTTGCATTCAGTTCAGACACCTTACCACCGTGCCATGAACAAGCAGCGGTGTCCACAGTGGCCCGGACATCTGTCCACTGTGGTTGGTCGCGTTTTGACGGGCTGTTGACCGGTGTTCTAGTCGAACAGTACGCCGGGATTCAGGATCCCGCTGGGGTCCAAGGAATCCTTCGCAGCGCGAAGCACTCTGGCGAACGGGTCCGGGCGCTGACGGCTGTACCAGGGAAAATGGTCTCGACCAACTGCGTGGTGGTGGGTGATGGTGGCACCGAGGCCGATCAGGATCTCGCTCGCGGCGGCCTTGATCCCGTCCCACATCTGGACTTCCGAGCCCGCTCTGGCGCGCGCGATCACAGTGAAATAAGGCGCTACTCCATCCGGGTAAACATGCGTCAGCCGGCACGTGACAATGCCCGGTTCCCCGCAGGTCTCGGTGATTGCGGCCGCCACCGCGCTCCGCGTCGAGGAGATGACGTCGGCCGCTTTGTCCCATGTGCACGCGGTTTCGAACGTCTCGACCAGGACACCGGACCTGGCCAGCGCGTCCCTTCGGTACGGCATGCGCAGGAAAGCCGACCGCCAGGCGCCCACGGCGCCACTCGAGTCCTGTGTGGACTCCGAAGCGGACAGTCCGCCACCGTCGCTCGCAATCTCAACTGCACGTGCAAGAGCTGCGTGCACCGGATGGTCGGCGGACTCGAACCCAAGCAGCAGAACGCAAGCGCCATCCGTGCGTCCCGTGTTGACGGCCGCCTCCGCCGCGTCGAGGAGGCGGCAGTTGCTCGGATCCAGACCGGACTGGGAAATCGCGCGTACCGAATTCAGTGCGGCGTCGAAACTTCCGAACGAAAGGCTGTCCGATGCCTTGTGGACGGGACGGTCCTGCACCCGCAGCCACGCCTCGGTGATGATCCCGAGCGTGCCCTCCGAACCGAGGAACAGCCGGTCCGGCGACGGGCCGGCGCCCGAGGCCGGCAGCCGGCGCGACTCCGACGTCCCGCTTGGACTCACCACCCGCATCGACTCCACGAAGTCGTCGATGTGCGTGCGCCCCATGGCGAAGTGCCCACCCGCCCGCGTCGCCAGCCACCCGCCGACCGTCGAGAACTCGAAACTCTGCGGGAAATGCCGCATCGTGTAGCCGTGCTCGCCGAGCTGCCGCTCCAGCACCGGCCCCAACGCGCCCCCCTGAACCCGCGCGGCGCGAGACGCCCGATCGACCTCCAACACCTGATCAAGACGGGTGAGGTCGAGCGAGATGTGCGCCGGCCGGTCCCCCCGGTACTCCACCCCGCCCACCACCGAGCTGCCCCCGCCGTACGGAATCACCGCGACGTCGGCCTCGCCCGCCCAGTCGAGCAGAGCCACGATGTCCGCCTCCGACTCCGGGAAGGCCACGAAGTCCGGCGGGTTCAGCTCGCCCCGCAGCGCCCGCACCACGTCCCGGTACGCCTTGCCGAGGCTGTGGCCCGCCCGCTCAGCCGGGTCGGTGGTACAGACCTTCGCCAACGCCCCAGGTGGCGCCACCCGAGGCGCCCGCAGCCCGAGATCCTCGACCCGAGGCACCGGCAGCGGCGCCGACACCCACTGCGGTGGCAACCGAGCCATCAACTCGGCCCACTCCGCCTCGTCCACCGCGGACTCCTGCCAACCCCAACCCCACCAAGATCGCGTCGCCATGCCGCACATGCTGCTTTGCGCAGGTCAGCAGGTTCAAGACCCCCCGCTGAAACCCCGTTGAAAACGTCTGTATAGTTGGGCTTACAACAGCGCGGGGTGGAGCAGCTCGGTAGCTCGCTGGGCTCATAACCCAGAGGTCGCAGGTTCGAATCCTGTCCCCGCTACAGAGTACGGGAGCCCTGTCCACGGAAATCGTGGACAGGGCTCCTTCGCTTTTCTTCGGGGCCCAGCCCCCGGGCCCCGGCCGGCGGGGCTTCGCCCCCCGGCGCCCCCCTTGTGGTGACTTTCGTGGATTGCTTGCCGTTGGTGTGCTTCGTCACAACTCCGCGAGTTCCCCGTTCAAGCACAGTGAGTTCCCCGTTGAGACAGAGTGAGTTGGCGGTTCGTGCGCCCCTGTGCCGGCGTCCTCGGCGCCTTCCTCGCTTCTCGCTTCTCCCTGACTGCGTCCACCCTTTCGTCCTCTCCGTGACTCTCCTATTGCTCTCCCCTTGGCCGGACTTCGTTCCATCTCTCCTTGCCCGCCTGCTTCCCCACCGCCGTGGCTTCGCCTGATTCCCGGCCTCTCGGGCTGCTGAGCTGCCGATTTGGCGCAATGTGAGGCTCATCCGCGTTCCGCGAGGCAAATTGCGCCGGCTTACCGCATTCATTTCCACGCCCGGATCCTGTTCGGACTCCGGCGGCCTGCCGTTTCTCGCTGCGGATGGTTATTTGCTACTGTTCCGTCACAAACCAACGGGTGTGCACGTATGTCTCGTGCAACGGCGTCCAAGGGAGAGCAGCCAGATGGCGCAGAAGGTATTGGTACAGCTCGTCGACGATCTGGATGGGACCGGCTCACAGGACGTTTCGACCGTCCTGTTCGGTCTCGACGGCGTGACCTACGAGATCGACCTCTCGGACGCCAACGCGGAGCGGTTGCGGGAAAGCCTCGCCGACTATGTGGAGTCGGCGCGGCGTATTGGCGGTCGGATCAAGCGTGGCACCCGTCCGGCCCAGTCCGGGAAGTCCGCCAACTCCGGCGACGCCGGCCAGATCCGGGAGTGGGCCCTGGAAAACGGCTTCGAGCTCGCCGGGCGCGGCCGCATCCCCTCGCACGTCATCGAGGCCTACAAGCAGGCACAGGCCGAGCCTAAGCCGGTGAAAACCGCCGCCGCCGCGAAGACCGCGCCAAAGCGGCGCGCCCGCGCGAAGAAGGCCTGAGCCAGCATCCCGTCACCGCGACGTGGCGGTGTCGCCGTGGCCGGCCCCCGACCGTCCACAGTGGATATCTGGCTCTCCCTGCTAGCTACTCCGACACACCCGACGTCCTGAACAAGAGCACGGCCTCTCCGGAGAGGCCGTGCTTTTTGTTGCGAGCATTGTTCACGTGAACTTGCAATGCGCAAATGCACGTTCGCTCGCGTGCTGCGGCACAGACAGAAGCGCGCGGCCTCCCCGTCACCGGGAAGGCCGCGCGCTCGGTTGGTCGTGCTCAGCCGCCGCCGGTCGTAGGCGGCGCGCTCTTGGCCGCCTCGTACTCCGCCGCGGCCTTCTCCAGCGCCGCCAGCGCGGCACCCTGCGCCGCGAAGTCACCGGACGACTGCGCCGCCTTCAGCTGGTTCAGCGCGGTCCCAATGTCCAGCACGGCCTTGTCCAGCGCCGGGTTATCCCCCGGGTTCGGGTTCGGCGGCGGCGTCGTGGTGCCCGGTGGCGTGCTCGTGCCCGGTGGCTGGTCGCCCGTGTCCGGCGGTGTCGCCTCACCTCCGGCGCCGGCGCCGAAGACCTCCTCCAGCGCGCCCTGCAGTGTCGGCTCGAACCCGACCCGGCCGCCGAAGTACACGAGCACCCTGGCGAGCTGCGGGAACGCGTTCTCATCCTTCTGCTCGATGTAGATCGGCTCGACGTACAGCAACCCGTCCGCCACGGGCAACGTCAGCAGGTTCCCGTATCTGACGTTCACGTTCGGGTTGTTGAACAGCGTTCTGTTCTCGGTCACCTGGTCAGTGGTCTCGAACTCGTTCTGCACCTGGACCGGGCCCTTGGGTTGGTCCTGTGTCGGCAATCGGAGCACTCTGAACTGTCCGTAGTCCTCCGGATCGGAGGACACCGACACCCAGGCCGCGAGGAACTGCCTGTTCAGCAACGTCATCGCGCTCGTGAGCTGGAACGTCGGCTGTGTCTGCCCCGGCGCCTGCGCGAGCACGTAGTACGGCGGCTGGTTCGGCACCGCGCCGCCGGCCTCGTTGTTGCCGCCCGTCGGGTCCGGCGGGGTGTCCCAGAACGTCTGGGTCGAGAAGAACTGCCCGGAGCCGGACACGTGGTACTGCGCAAGCAGCTCACGCTGGACCTTGAACAGGTCCTCCGGGTACCGGAAGTGCTTCTCGAGGGCCGTCGGGATGTCACCGTGCTTCACGGTGCCCGGGAACACCTGCTCCCACGCCTTCAGCACCGGGTCCTGCTCGTCGATGGCGTACAGCGTCACCGTGCCGTCGAACGCGTCCACGGTCGCCTTGACGGAGTTCCGGATGTAGCTGATGTCCCGGTTGTCCTGCCGCGCCACACCGGTCAGGGAGTCGGTCGTGGCCGCGCCGAGCGGGGTGCGCTGCGCGTACGGGAAGTTCTCCAGCGTCGTGTAGCCGTCGACGATCCACTTGATCTTGCCGTCGACCACCGCGGGATACGGGTCGCCGTCCACGGTCAGCCACGGCGCGACCTTGCTCACCCGGTCCCGGGGATCACGGTTGTACATGATCTTCGAGTTGTCGCCGATGTCGCTGCTGAACAGGATGTTCCGCTCGCCGTAGTGGGCGAAGAACACGAACCGGTCGAACCAGCCGCCGACCGGTACCCCGCCCGTGCCCTTGTAGCGGTAGTTCTGGTCGGTCGCGGTGTCGAACTCGGGGCGCGCGTTGACGATCGCGTAGTCGGTGGCCAGCTCGCCGTAGTAGATGCGCGGCTCCTTGACCGGGATGTCCATCTCGCGCTTTTCCTTGATGGCATCAAGGTCGCTGACCGTGAAGACCGGGTAGCCGCCCTCGCCGCTGGACTCGCCCTCGGCGAGCGCCCGGTTGATCCGGTTGGCCGGCGCGGCGACGAACCCGTTGCCGTGCGTGTAGACGAGGTGCTTGTTGATCCACGACGTCTGGTTGTCGACCAGTCGGGTGGAGTCGAGCTCACGGGCCGCGACGATGTAGTCCTGCAGCTTGCCGTCGACGTTGTAGCGGTCCACGTCGAGCTTCGTCGGGAAGCCGTAGAAGTTCTCGCCGCCCTCGCGCTGGGTGAACGTCCTGGACAGGATGCTCGGGTCGAGGAGGCGGATGTTCGGGATGGTGCCGGTGTCGGCCTTGACCACGTCGGAGGTCTGGGTGGTGACGCTCGCGTCGCCCGCGTAGTCCTCGAAGGACACCTTGTCGTCGCCGAGCCCGAACGCGTACTTCGTCGCGTCGATGTTCCGGTCGATCGACTTCGCTTCCTTCTCCGCCTCGTTCGGCTTGACCGAGAACTGCTGCAGCACCGTCGGCCATGCCCAGCCGACCAGGATGCTCGACAGGATCAGCAACACGATCGCGATCGCCGGCAGCTGCAGGTTGCGCACGAACGCGCCGACGAAGAACGCCACCGCGCAGAAGCCGGCGATGAACATCAGGATCAGCTTGGCTGGCAGCACCGCGTTCAGGTCGGTGTAGGTGGCGCCGTCGAACAGGGCGTTACGGGTTGAGAACAGCAGCTCGTAGCGCTCGAAGAAGTAGTCGACCGCGAGGATGACGACGAACACGCCCGCGGTGACCGACAGCTGCACACGGGCCGGCACCGAGAAGTTGTCGCCCTTGGTGCCGATGCGGATGCCGCCGAAGACGTAGTGCATGACCAGCGCGCCGATGCCGGCGATCGCGACGGCGACGAACAGCCAGGTGATCAGCCAGCTGATGAACGGCAGCGTGAACGCGTAGAAGCCGATGTCCTTGCCGAACTCGGGGTCCTTCTGACCGAACGGCACCGCGTTCAGCATCAGCTGCACCGGCTGCCACTCGGACTGGCCCGCCGCGCCCGCGATCGCGCCGACGATCACCGGGATGCCGATGCCGAACAGGCGCACCCGCTGCACGATCGTCGACCGGTACTTCGCCAGCGGGTCGTCCGCGCCGGACACCGGCACGAACACCGGGCGGCTCCGGTAGGCGATGATCAGGCTGATCGCCAGCAGCCCACCGACCAGCAGTGCGAGCGCGAAGAACAGGATGATCCGCGTGAGGATCACGGTGGTGAACACCGACTGGAACCCGACCTCGCCGAACCACAGCCAGTCCACGTAGGTGTCGAGCAGCCGGGCGCCGACGATCAGCACCAGGATGAGCACACCCGCGATACTGAGCAGGACCTTGGCGCGTCGGGATAGCTTCGGCATACCGATTGGGGGCCGAGTGGCCACGGTGCACTCCCTGTATCGCGTTTGATCTGTGTCTCACAGGACGGCCCGAGGGCTGTCCTAGATGTCCAACTCTATTCCGGGCCTGTCAGGTTCCTGTTTGGGCATGTCTAAATAGCCGAACGCGAGAATAGGTGAGGATGGCATGCATGTCCGCGAGCCATGCCCAGCACCTGTCCGCCGTCGCCCGAGAGGTCGAGGACTTCGTCGCCTCCGGGGGATGGGACCAGCCGCCCCAGCTGTTCGCCCTCGTCCCCACCGCCGAACTGGTCGAGGCCCAGCCCGACCTGGCCGGCCAGGTCGACGCCGGCGCCCCACTGACCCCGGTCGCCCAGGACTCGCTCCCGAACGACGACCTCGCGGAGGCGCTGGCCGGCATCATGTGGCCGGACGCGGTCCACGGCTGCGCCGTCGCGCAGGAGATCGTCGTGCTCCCGCCGGAGGCCGAGGCGACGCTGCCGGCCGGGGAGCGCCAGAGCGACACCGACGTGCTGCGCCGCATCGCCGCCGAGCACCCCCGCCGCCGCGAGGCCAGGATGGTGGCCGCCGTGCTGCGGGACGGCACCGCGGCGTGCGTGCTGCGCATCCGGGGCGTCGACGGCGCCGACGACGAGATCGTCGAGCATCCGGAGCTGGCCCCCAACCTGACCGACGCGCTGCTCGACACGCTGCGATGACGGCCGAGCAGAAGGATGTCGTGCGCCGGGGCTACGACGCCCTGTCCCGCACCTACGACGAGGCCTACGGCGCCGAGACGAAGTACGGGCCGTGGCTCACCGAGCTGGCCGCCCGGCTGCCGGCCGCGGCCGCGGTCGTGGACATCGGGTGCGGCAGCGGCGTGCCGGTGGCGAGCACGCTGGCGGCGGCCGGGCACCGGGTCACCGGCGTCGACCTCAGCGAGGTGCAGGTCAGACGGGCCCGCGAGCTGGTCCCGGCCGCGGAGTTCATCCATGCGGACGCGACGACCGTCGACTTCGCGCCCGCGTCGCTCGACGCGGTGGTGTCGTTCTACGCGCTGATCCACGTCCCGCTCGACGAGCAGCCGCCGCTGTTGGCCAGGATCGCGAGCTGGCTGCGGCCGGGCGGGGTGTTCGTCGCCACGATGGGGCACACGGCGTGGACGGGCACCGACGACGACTGGCTCGGCGGCGGCACGCCGATGTGGTGGAGCCATGCCGACGCGGCGACCAACCGGTCCTGGCTGGCCGAGGCCGGCCTCGAGGTGACCGGGGAGGAGTTCGTCCCGGAGGGCGACGGCGGCGCCGTGCTGTTCTGGGCTCGCCGGGACCAGCGCCAAGGCGTGCCGTTCGGCGGGTTCTAGCAGCGCGGCGGGGTGCGGCCCTCGTCCAGGTCCTCGAGCGCCTCGACCGCGCCGGCGAGCGTCTCCACCTTCACCAGCTGCAACCCGTCCGGCGCGTCCGCCTTGGCCTCCGCGCAGTTGTCGGCCGGCACCAGGAACGTGGTGGCGCCGTCCTCCGCCGCGGCGATCAGCTTGAACGGGATGCCGCCGATCGGCTGGACGTTGCCCTTGACGTCGATGGCGCCGGTGCCCGCGACGGTGCGGCCCTCCTCCATCTCGCCCGGGGTGAGCGTGTCGACGATGGCGAGCGCGAAGATCAGCCCGGCGGACGGGCCGCCGACGTCCTCGAGGTGGATCGTGGTCTCGAAGTCGACATCGGCGCGGTCGGCGGGCGCGAGGCCGAGGAAGCCCTCCGGCCGGTCGTCGCTGCCGAAGTCGCTGGCCTTGCCGAGCTTGACGCTCGAGGTCTTCTTCGCCTCGTCCTCGTGCTGGTAGGTGATCGAGACGGTCTGCCCCGGCTTGGTGCCCTGCAGCGCCTTGCGCACGTCCTCCTGGACGTTGATGGCCTGGCCGTTGACCTGCAAGAGCCGGTCACCCGGCTGGATGACGTCGTCCGCGGGCGCCCCACGGGTGATCTCCGCGGCGATGACCTTCACCGGCTTGTCGAGCAGCCGCAGGGCGGCGGTCTCGGCGGCGCTCTGCGAGTCCTGGAACATCTTCGTGTTCTCGCGCTCCAGGTCCTCCTGCGTCTGGCCGGGCCCGAAGTACTCGTCGCGCGGGGCGAGCGCGGCGCGGCCGCTGGCCCACAGCCCGAGCGCGCCGAAGAGCGTGACCTCGTCGTTGATCGAGACGGTGGTCATCCGCAGCTGGCCGCTGGTCGGGTACGTCTTCGCACCGTCGACCTCCACCACGGCGCGCCCCTGGACGTCGCCGAGCGTGTCGTAGGTGGGGCCGGGACTGATCGACACGTACGGCACCTTGACGAACCCGCCCACGATCGCGAGCACCGCGACCACCGCGAAGCTGATCACCACGGTCCAGCCGCGCCGGGTCAGTCCGCGCGGGCGGTCCGTGCCCGGTTCGTAACCGATTGTCCGGGGCGCGGTCGCAGGGGGGCTCGGAGAGTCGCTCACGGGATGAAAGAGTACGGCGTGTTCTCGAAGAGCGAATCACCGCGCGTTACCCGCGTGGCGTGCCCGCGTACCGTGGACACATGACCGAGTTTCCGTTTGGCTTCGGACCGCCGAACCCGGACGACCGTGGCAAGAAGGAGCCCGCCGAGCAGGGTGGCGGCGAGAACCCCGCCGAGGCGTTCAACCAGCTCGGCCAGATGCTCAGCCAGCTCGGGCAGATGCTCAGCCAGGCCGGCACCTCGACGGGCCCGGTCAACTACGACCTCGCGAAGCAGATCGCGATGCAGCGCCTGACCTCCGGCGACGTCGGCTTCACGACGTCGACGGAGTTCCAGAGCGCGGTCACCGACGCGGTGCACCTCGCGGAGATGTGGCTCGACCCGGTGACGACCCTGCCCGCGGGCGCCACCTCCGCCAAGGCCTGGACCCCGCGCGACTGGGTCGAGCACACCCTGCCGACGTGGCAGCGCCTGTGCGACCCGGTGGCCCGACGCGTGTCCGGCGCCTGGGTGGACGCCCTGCCCGCCGAGGCCAAGCAGGCCGCGGGCCCGCTCCTGTCGATGGTCAGCCAGATGGGCGGCATGGCGTTCGGCTCCCAGCTCGGCAATGCCATGGCGCAACTGGCGTCGGAGGTCCTGACCTCGACGGACATCGGTCTCCCGCTTGGCCCGCCGGCCACGGCGGCCCTGCTCCCGCAGAACATCGAGGAGTTCGGCAAGGGTCTCGAGCGGCCGAGCAGCGAGGTGATGGTGTTCCTCGCCGCGCGCGAGGCCGCGCACCAGCGCCTGTTCGCCCATGTCCCGTGGCTGCGCCAGCGCCTCCTCGCGACGGTGGAGGAGTTCGCGAGCGGCATCCGGGTCGACACGTCGGCGCTCGAGCAGCTCGCCACGCAGGTGGACCCGTCCAACCCGGAGTCGATCGAGCAGGCCATGAAGTCGGGCATGCTCGAGCCGGAGACCACCCCGGAGCAGAAGGCGGCGCTGACCCGCCTGGAGACGCTGTTGGCCCTGGTGGAGGGCTGGGTGGACGTGGTGGTCGGCGATGCCGTGGCGGAACGCCTCCCCGGCGCCGACGCCCTCCGCGAGACCCTGCGGCGCAAGCGTGCCAGCGGCGGTCCCGCCGAGCAGACGTTCGCCACTCTCGTCGGCCTGGAGCTGCGTCCCCGCAGGCTGCGAGCGGCGGCCGCCCTGTGGCGTCTGGTGGGCGACCAACACGGCCTCGAGGCCCGCGACGGTATCTGGGCCCACCCGGACCTGGTCCCCACCGCGGAAGACCTGGACGAACCGATGGACTTCGCGGAGCGGGTGGGCCAGAAGCCGGCCCTGGACGACGACCCGATCGCGGCTCTGGAGCGCACCGAACAAGCGGAGCAGGCCGAACAGTCCAAGGACGCCGGACCGTCCATCAACAAGGACGACGACACCAAGGACTGAGGCCGAAGGCCCAACCCTCAATCCTCAGCAACTACCCCCAACCCGGCAGCAGCGGACAACCCCTCCAAGTACCCCATGGCCCGGTCGGTACGCGGGTACTCCCGAACCAACCCCCAGAACCGCGCGTTGTGCTCAGCAACCAGCAAATGCGCCAACTCGTGCACGAGCACGTAGTCCAACACCCAGCCCGGCACCGACCGCAGGTGCTCACTCACCCGGATCGACCCGTCGGCAGGCGTGCACGACGCCCACCTGGTCCGCATCGGCGGTACCCATCGCACACTCGTCGGCTCCGCCCGCTCGTGCAGGTACCGCGCCGACAGCTCGGCGCAGCGCTGCAGCAGCGCCTCGTCCGACGCCTTCGCCGGCGGCTTCCTACGTGTCTCGCCCTTCAACAGCTTCCGCTGCATCTCGGCGACCCAATGCGCCTCCTCGGCCTTGGACAGCCGGGCAGGGATCAGCACGACCAGCGTGTCGCCTTCGCGATACGCGGTCACGGTGCGGGTGCGACGCTTGCTGCGTCGCACCTCGACTCGGGATTCGGCCACGGTAGTCACGTTACGACTCCCGACCGACAATTCGGGACGGGTTCCGAGCACTCACCCCGGCCACCTGGGCGGCCTGTGGATAACGATTTCGTCGCCGCGTGATCGTCGGTGACGCTGTCCACATGACGGACCAGCTGCCCGCTCGCCCGAGGGTCGTCGCCGACCTGCCGATCCTCCCGGCGGCGACCCGGCGAGCTCCAGATCGGCCTCGATCCGCGGCACGCGGCGGTGGTCGACGGCCTGTCCGACACGGTCGTGGCGGCCGCCCAGCGGCTGACCGGGCACCGGACCGGCGAGGAGCTACTCGCCGGCCTCGGCCCCGCCGACCGCGCCGCCATGCGTGGCCTGCTGGCGGCACTGTCCGATCGAGGACTGGTCGAGGACGCCACGAGCCGGTCGGAGCCGCCGGTCCCGCGCCTCGCCGGAGACGTTTCGGCAGCCGAGATGCGTGCGGTTGCCGCAGGTCAGCCGCCCAGCAGTCATCCGATCGGGCGAACTGAGCTCGCGATCGCCGTGCACGGGGACGGCCGCATCGCCGTCGCACTCGCCGGTCTGCTGGCCGGCGCGGGGGTCGGCTGGGTGCACGTGGCCGCCGCGGGCACGGTCCGCCCGGAGGACACGGGCACCGGCTACCTCCCCGACGACGTCGGCGCGCCCCGCCGGGTCGCCGCACGGCGGGCGCTGCGCCGGGTCGAACCGACCGTGCGCACGGCGCCGTTCGGCACCGCCCGCGCGCCCGATCTGGCCGTGCTCACCGACGCGCTGGTGCCGCTGCCGGAGCACGTCGACCTCCTGACCGCCCAGGCCGTGCCCCATCTGATGGTGCGTGTCCGGGACACCACCGGCATCGTCGGCCCAGTCGTGGTGCCCGGCCTGACCAGCTGTCTGCGCTGCGCCGACCTGCACCGATGCGACCGTGACGCCTGTTGGCCGCAGCTCGCCGCCCAGCTCGCGGGGCGCGCTCGGCTCACCGATCTCGCCGGCACGCACGCCACCGCCGCGTTCGCCGCGGCGCAGGTGCTCGACGCGGCCGCGTGGCTTCGAGGCGCGCCCGACCGGCCCGCGACGTGTGAGACGAGCGTGGAGCTGGACCTGCGGACCGCGACCGTGCGGCATCGCGTCTGGTCCGTGCACGCGGCGTGTTCGTGCGGTGCCGCACGGCGACAACACGCCGGTCAGACCCACTGCTCCAAAGTTGCTGCGGATACGACCACGGAGTTGAGACAATCGTGTCGTGACGGAGATGCCTCGTAAGACCGCGGCACGGACTGCGCGGCTCGCCAGCATCCCGCTCGGAGTGGCCGGCCGAGCGGTCGGTGGCTGGGGAAAACGCCTGGTCGGACATAGCGCCGAGCAGGTGAGCGCCGAGCTGTCGGCCAAAACCGCGGAACAGTTGTTCGCCGTGCTCGGCACGCTCAAGGGCGGCGCCATGAAGTTCGGGCAGGCACTGTCCGTGTTCGAGGCGGCGGTGCCGAGCGACATGGCGGAGCCCTATCGCGAGGCCCTTACCAAACTGCAATCCGCCGCACCGCCGATGAGCAGCCAGACCACGCGTCGAGTGCTCGCCGAGCAGCTCGGCCGCGCGTGGGAGGACCGGTTCGAGTCGTTCGACGACACGCCCGCGGCCGCGGCCAGCATCGGCCAGGTGCACCGGGCCGTGTGGCACGACGGCCGCGAGGTCGCGGTCAAGGTCCAGTACCCGGGCGCCGACCAGGCACTGATGTCGGATCTGCGGCAGCTGCAGCGCTTCAGCAAGCTGTTCCAGGCGGTGGTGCCCGGCACCGAGGTCAAGCCGCTGCTCCAGGAGCTGACCGACCGGATGACCGAGGAGCTGGACTACCGCGCCGAGGCAGAGCACCAGCGGGCGTTCGCGAAGGCGTTCGCCGGCGACCCACACGTCCTGGTGCCGCGCGTGATCGCCAGCGCGCCGAAGGTGCTGGTTTCCGAGTGGGTCGACGGGCGGGCGCTGTCGTCGATCATCCGCGACGGCGACCGCGCGGCCCGCGACCTGGCGGGGCTGCGGCTCGCGGAGTTCCACTACTCGTCGCCGGCCCGGGTTGGCCTGTTGCACTCCGACCCGCATCCCGGCAACTTCATGCTCACCGACGACGATCGCCTGTGCGTGATCGACTTCGGGGCGTGCGCGCAGCTGCCGGACGGCCTGCCGAAGGCGCACGGGCGGATGATGCGGCTCGCGCTCGAGGGCCGGTCCTGCGAGCTGCTCGAGCTGCTCCGCGAGGAGCACTTCGTGCGGGCCGACGTGCGGCAGCAGCCGGAGGCCGACCACGTCTACGCCTACCTCGCGCCGTTCGTGGAGCCGCTGAAGTCGGACACGTTCCACTTCACCCGGCGGTGGATGCAGAAGCAGGCCATGCGGGTGAGCAACCTGCGTGGCCAGGACTTCCGCACGGGCCGGTCGCTGAACCTGCCGCCGCAGTACCTGCTGCTGCACCGCGTGCTGGGCGGGTCGACGGGAATCCTGTGCCAGCTGGACGCCGAGCTGCCGGTGCGGGAGCTGATCGACCGCTGGCAGCCGGGGTTCGCGGCCTGATTTTCGGGGCTCCGCCGAGCGAATGTCCCATTCGCTCGCACTAGTTGTCCCCAACTTGGCGCGACCTGTTCAGCCCGCCGTCCCGCGCGCCGACGACCCAGGCATGGACCGCAACCACGCCACCCCGACAGCTCCCGACAACGTGATCAGCAGCGCCGAGCTCCGCGCGCAGGGCATGTCGACCCACGCGATGGCGACCCGCTGCCGCCCGTCGGGCCCGTGGCAGCGGGTGCTGCCCGGCGTGGTGCTGATGGGCGGTGGCCGGCCGAGCCGGCGGCAGCGGTTACGTGCCGCGCTCACCTACGCCGGGCCGGACGCGGTCGTCACCGGTGTCGACGCCATGCGCGCGCACGGGCTCGACGTGCCGGAGCCGCCGGATGTGGTGGTGCTGGTCCCGGCGTCCCGGCGGCTGAGCAGCCGGTCGTTCCTGACGGTGGAACGGACCACGAGACCGCCCGAGGCGGTGTGGTCGGCGAAGCTGCCGTACGCGCCGCTGGCGCGGGCGACGCTGGACGCGGCGCGTCGGGTCACCGACCAGGAGCATCTGAGGTCGCTGCTGACCGCGGCGGTCGGGCGCTGCACGGTGGAGGAGCTGCGGGCGGAGCTGGACTCGGGCAGTCAGCGCGGCAGCGCGGCGGTGCGGGCGCTGCTCACCGACCGGCTGGCCGGCGCGAACGAGATCGTCCCGGTCGGCATGACGTTGGCGCGCCGGTTGTTGCGCGCGGCCGCGCTGCCGGCGCCACGCTGGCAGGCGCCGGTGTGGGACCGGTCCGGCATGTTGCTCACCGTCGCGGACGTGTGGTGGGCCGAGGTGTCGCTGGCGTGGGACGTCGGCACGCGGTCGCGCCGGGTCGACCAGAAGGCAGCGGCGGCGGCCGGTGTGACGTTGGTGCGCACGGACCAGCACCGCATGCGGGACGACCCGGCCGGCGTCGCCGACGAGCTGGTGGCCGCTTTCGCGCGAGCGGCGGCGAGCCCTCGGCAACGCGCCGGCTGACTCCCGTCAACCAGAACCGGAGCCCCTCATGTCTCACCAGTACTCGTCGGGGAGCTTTCCCTCGATGTCGCGCACGTGCGTCCGCGCGCATGCCGGGCACAGCCAGCTGCGGCCGCGCTCGTCGTGGGTCAGCACCCAGGCGAGCGCCGCCGCCGGCGGCTCCTCGGCGCGTGACCGGCCACAACGCGAACACCGCGCGGCGGCCGGATCCAGCTTGTCGATCATGGCCGACAAATTTACGTCAGGCGCTCTTTCGTCCGATGTAGACGGTCGAGGCGCCGAGGATGAACACGTCGTCGCGGCGGCCGAGGTACGCCTCGTCGCCGGGGTCGAGCAGGCGGGCCACGGTCCGCCGGTCCGACTCGCTCAGATCGTCCTCCCCGACGCCTGCCATCCAGGTCAGCCAGTCCACGACGGACTGGCGCACGTCCTCGGACGCCGGCGCGGGGTGGTCGATCACGTAGCTGAACGAGGACACCTCGGTGAGGCCGGCCGCCTCGAGCGCCTTGTTCCACCCGACCGGCAACGACACCGAACCGGGCATCTCGGCGCGCATGGTCACGAACCACCGGTCGCGTGCCGCGGTCAGCCGGCGGCCGAGGCCCGGCTCGCCGACGCCAAGGTCCCACGGCAGACAGCTGGTCGCGAGCCCGCCCTCGCACAGCGCCAGCCACCCGCCCGGCGCGAGCACCTTCACCAACCCGTCGATGGCCAGCTGCTGGTCAGGAAGGTGGTGCACCACCCGTGACGCCCACACCAGGTCGGCAGGGGGCAGCTGGTCGGCCAGCAGCTCGCTCGCCGCGTCCGCCTGCACGGTCTCGACCGCCACCGGAGCGGCGGTCACGACCGCACCGACCAGGGCGGACGCCGCTGCGAGCAGCTCGCCGACCGCGTCGCTGAGCACGATCCGGCCACCGGCACGCGCACCGAGCGACGCCGCGAACGCGGCGCTCATGCCACCGCCACCCGAACCGATGTCGACGATCGTCAGCCGGCGCCCCGCGCCGACAAGCTCGACGAGCCGGTCGGCGACCTGGCGGGCGAACACCGCGTCGAGGTCGTCGGCACGCCGCAGGGAGGCGAGTCTGGTCGTCCAGTCGATGCTGTCGTGGGTGTGGGTGTGGGTGTGAGCCATGCCGGCGACGTTAGCCGTTGGCCGTCAGGGGCCGCAGCTCACAATCGGCGGAGGCCGACGAGCACGCGGTGCATGAAGTCGACGTCCGGGGCGCCGTCGCCGCTGGCGCCCGCGGTCGGATGGACGATGACCGCACCCGCGGTGGCCAGGTCGCCGAGCAACACGCGCGCGACCCCGAGCGGCACCGACAGCAACGCGGCGACCTCGGCAACGGACCGCGGCCGGGCACACAGGTCGACGATCATCCGCCGGTGCTGTGTGGTCAACGCGTCGGCGCCCGCACCGGGCCGGCTGCTGCTGGAGATCAACGCCTCCAGCGCGAGGTCGTGACTGGACCGGGTGCGCCCACCGGTGTGCGCGTAGGGACGAACCAGCGCACCGGCCCATGGCAGGACGAGCGGCACCGTCCGCTCGGCGGACTCCGACGGCGTGGGCTCGCCTGGCCCAACCGGCCGCGCGTGGTCGGGGTGCATCCCCTGAGCGGGGATGACGGGGTTGCTGCCGGTGTCGAAGTCCTTGGCACGCTTGGTTTTGCGCACCGAATAGGGCCCAAACCGAGCCCCGGTACCCCCGACTGCCTCCTCATCCGACACCGAGTCGGGCTCGAGATCAGAAGTGGAGGTGGAGGCAGCGGAGGCGGAGGTGGCGGCGGGGGGCGGGGCGGGGGGCGGGCCCGCAGCACCGGACTGCGCGTCGAGGCGCCCGCTGCCGTACTGCGCGACGCCGAATTGGCGGTCACCAGACTGCCCACCAGGCTGTCGGACGCCGAGCTGTGTGCCGCCAGCCTGCGCGGCGCCCAGGTCGGCGTCGGACAGAGCGACGGGCGGCACCGCATCGGACTCCGACTCCTCCGGCTCTTCCGGCTCGAAGTCGCTGGCCGAGGGGAACCGGGCGCCGGTGCGGCCTACGCCGCCGGTTCGCTTGCTCTTGGCAAGCCTGCGACGACCGGCAGCGGCTTTGCTGCCAGAAGTCTGTCCCGGACCGTCGTCTCGTGTCATCACTGCCCCGATCGGGGGAACTACCGAGGGTCGAACCAACCCGACACGATACGGCCGATCCGCGCACCTTCGGTGACAGCGATGTTTCCGCCGCGTTCCGCACCAGAAAACAGGCCCGCCCGCCACGGCGCACCGTGGCGGGCGGTCCCACAAGGCTGGTTGAACTAGAGCAGGTCCTGCGCGCGCTGCGCGCGCCGTTCCGCCCATGCCGAGAGCCGTTGCCAGCGCCTGGCCGAGTTCAACCGGCGGACCAGGCGCTCCTCGCGAGCGTCCTGTTCCGCCTCACGCATTCGTTCTCTTGCAAGACTTTCGTAGATCAACATTGTGTTGGATCCCTCCGGGGCGATCAGGTTCAGATGGTTGGTCGGCTGAGCGATCAGTTCCCGGTTCATGCGGCTGCCTCCTGTGCACGGGCGGCACGCTCGGCCGCCTCACGAGCGACGTCTTCCTTGCGCGGACGACCGCGAGGCCGCTTGCGGGCGATGACCGCCCCGCGCTCGAAGATCTCGCCGCCCCAGACTCCCCATGGCTCCTGCCGGGCCATCGCGCCGGCGAGGCACTCCGAGCGGACCGGGCAGTCCACGCAGAGACGCTTCGCCTGCTCGAGGTCCGACGGGGTGTCGGCGAACCACAGGTCCGGGTTGTCACCCGAGCGGCACGGCAGGTCGAGGCCGGCCGCGGGGGCGACGTCCAGCAGGTCACTGACGCCGAGCCCGGATGGGCTCAGCAGGTCCGGTGGTGCCCCACTTTCGAGTGGGACAGTCGCGGTACTCATAGCTGCCTAACTCCTTGGTAGGTGTTCACTTGTCGCGGTTTTGTCCTGAAAAAACACAAAGGCCGCGGATCCGTTTCCGGGTCCGCGGCCTTCGTGAGCCTTGGGAGTCTTGACCTGTGGTCAAGTCCTCCGCTCATGAGGTGGAGCGGACACAATGGTCGTCGGGCGATCGGTGATCGGGTTCTCAACGCGCGCAGCCGTCAGTTCGATGGCGAACCGCTTACGCTGCACGGCAGCCTGGTGGCCGAACACGGCCATGTACGCGCCGATACCGGAAGTGGGCACGGGGTAGCCAGGGGTGCACTTGAGAGTCAAGTTCCTCACGATGGCCACCTCCCCACTGTCCTCGACGATCTTCGGGCGCTTCTGGCCCGGCTACTGCAGGCTATTGCCCCGCATCAGAGCCGCGCAACAGGTTTTTCGGGACTTCTTCGAGAAGCGTTACACATCACCCGATGGTGCGGTCCCGGCCAGGAGGGCCAACACCTCGGAGCCGAACTTTTCGAGCTTGCTCGCGCCGATCCCGGCGATGGCGACGAGCGCGGCCGAGTCGGCCGGCCGCTGCTCGGCGATCGCGGTGAGCGTCGCGTCGGTGAACACCACGTAGGCGGGCACTTTCAGCATCCGCGCACGCTTGGCGCGCCAGTCCCGCAGCCGCGCGAGCAGGCCCTCGTCGAGGTCCGCCGGACAGCTCGTGCACCGCCCGAGCTTGGTCGCCACGGCGCCGACGAGCTGCGCGTCACACACCCGGCACCGCGTCGCGGGCACCCCCGGCTGCTGACGCGCACGAGCGATCCGCGCCGTCGGGTGGTCCTCCGGGATCAGCCCGTAGAGAAAACGGCTGCGCCTGCGCGGCCGCCGGTTGCTCTCCGACCGCGCGAGCGCCCACGACAGCGACAGGAACTCCCGCGCCCGCGTGACGCCGACGTACAGCAGCCTGCGCTCCTCCTCGACCGCGGCGTCGTTGCCGTCCGCGTGCAGGATCGGCACGGTGCCCTCGACCAGGCCGACGACGAACACCGCGTCCCACTCGAGGCCCTTCGCCGCGTGCAGCGACGCGAGCGTCACGCCCTCGACGGTCGGCGGGTGCTGGGCACGCGCCCGCATGTCCAGCTCGACGACGTACTGCGCGAGGTCCGCGCCCTCGACCGTCGCCGCCAGCTCCTCGGCCAGTTCGACCAGCGCGAGCAGCGACTCCCAGCGTTCGCGGGCGGCGCCGCCGGTCGGCGGGTCCGCGGTGAGGCCGAGCGGCTCGAGCAGCTCGCGGACGAGCTTCGGCAGCTCACCGGTCGGGTGCTGGGCGCTCGCGGTGCGCAGCGCGGCGGTCGCCTGCCGGATCTCGGTCCGCGCGAAGAACCGCTCGCCGCCGCGGATCAGGTACGGGATGTCCAGTTCGGACAGCGCCTGCTCGTAGGCCTCGGACTGCGCGTTGACCCGGTACAGGACGGCGATCTCGCTGGCCGGCGTGCCGGCGTCGATCAGCTCGGAGATCTTCCGCGCGGCCGCGGCCGCCTCGGCCGCCTCGTCCTCGTGCTCGGCGAACACGGGCGTCGGGCCGGGCTTGCGCTGACCGACGAGCTTGAGCCGCGAGCCGGCCGGCCGGTCCCGCGCGGCGCCGATCACCCGGTTGGCGAGCGACACGACCTCCGGCGTGGACCGGTAGTCCCGCTCCAGCCGGACCACGGTCGCGGACGGGAAGCGGCGGGTGAAGTTCAGCAGCGGCCGGGCCGACGCGCCGGCGAAGGAGTAGATCGTCTGGTTCGCGTCGCCGACGACGGTCAGGTCGTCCCGCTCGCCGAGCCACGCGTCGAGCACGCGCTGCTGCAGCGGGGTGACGTCCTGGTACTCGTCGACGACGAAGCAGCGGTAGCGGTCCCGGAACTCCTCCGCGACCAGCGCGTGCTCCTCCAGCGCGGCCGCCGTGTGCAGGAGCAGGTCGTCGAAGTCGAGCTGGTTCGCCTTGTTCTTGAACGACTCGTACCACGCGTAGACCTTCGCGACCTGCTCCGCCGGCGCGGGCGGCTGCCGCTTGAGGCGCGCGACCTCGGCGACGTAGTCGTCGGGGGTGACGAGCGAGGCCTTGGCCCACTCGATCTCGGAGGCGAGGTCGCGCAGCACCTCGGGCTCCGTGCCGGCGCCCGCGCGGTGCGCGGCCTGGCTGACCAGGCGGAGCTTGCCCTCGAGGAGGTCCCACTGCTGCCCGCCGACGACCTTCGGCCAGAAGTACCGCAGCTGGCGCAGCGCGGCGGCGTGGAACGTGCGGGCCTGGGCGCCGTGGATGCCGAGGCCGCGCAGGCGGGTGCGCATCTGCCCGGCGGCACGCGCGGTGAAGGTCACCGCGAGCACCTGACCTGCGGAGACGTGTCCCGAGTGGATGAGGTGCGCGATGCGGTGCACGATCGTGCGGGTCTTGCCGGTGCCGGCGCCGGCGAGGACGCAGACCGGTCCGCGCGGCGCGTGGATGGCGGTCAGCTGCTCGGGGTCCAGGCCGTCGGTGTCCGATTTGCCGGCAGTTTCCTCAACAGCTAAGACACCCATGCCGGCATCCTGACAGATCGGTTCGCGGATGCGTCCGATGGACACGGAGCGGAGCCCGCGGAGCGACAATCGGGCGCGGTGGGACGCCCGAGTCCGGCGTTGGACCGGCCCCGTATCCTGGTGGTTATGGCTAAGAAGCAGGACAAGGCGGCGACCGCCGAGGCGAAGAAGGCTCGGAAGGGCGCGTCCAAGGCCAAGCGCAAGCAGATCTTCCAGGCGTTCAACATGCAACGCAAGGAGGACAAGGCGCTCATCCCGATCATGCTGGCCGCGTTCCTCATCGTGGCCGGCGTGTTCTTCGGGCTCGGCCTCCTGTGGAGCATCCAGTGGTTCCTGCTGCCGGTGGGCATCGCGTTCGGCCTGCTCGCTGCGGTGATCCTGTTCGGCCGCCGGGTGCAGAAGAACGTCTACAGCAAGGCAGACGGCCAGCCCGGCGCCGCGGCGTGGGCGCTGGACAACATGCGCGGCCGCTGGCGCGTGACCCCGACCGTCGCCGGCACGACCCAGCTCGACGCCGTGCACCGCGTACTCGGCAGGCCGGGTGTCGTGCTCGTCGCCGAGGGCGCGCCGCACCGCGTGAAGGCGCTGCTCGCGCAGGAGAAGAAGAGGGTCGCGCGGGTCGTCGGCGACACCCCGATCTACGACATGATCGTGGGCAACGAGGAGCACCAGGTCCCGCTCGGCAAGCTGCAGGCGCGGATCATGAAGCTGCCGAACAACCTGAAGCCGGCGCAGATCGACACGCTGGAGAAGCGCCTCGCCGCACTCGCCGCACGCGGCGCGCAGCTGCCGAAGGGCCCGATGCCCGCGGGAGCCAAGATGCGCAACGTCCAGCGCACGATTCGCCGCCGCTGACCAGATGCCCCAGAATTGTCGGTGCCTCGTGAGAACGTGGCCAGCAGCCGGAGAGGAGCAGCCATGACCGTCATGCCGTTACCCGAGTCAGAGGCTGACCCCATCCATCTGCTGACCATCGCGGAGTACGCCGAGCTCGGTGAGACCGAGCACGGCTACACCGAACTCGTCGAGGGCCGTTTGTTGATGTCACCAAGCCCTGCATTCAGGCACAACCGCGCCATGGGAAGGCTGTACTTGCAGCTGACCGAACAGGCACCGACAGACCTGGAAGTGATCCAGGAACTCGACGTCGATCTCGAGTTAGCGCCTGCCGACGAACCTGGGTCCAGCCGCCGCCCCGACCTCATGGTCGTCCGCCGGGAAATTGGTGACCGGTTCGTAGCTGAAGGCGGTGTCCTTCCGGCGTCCGAGGTGTTGCTTGCCGTGGAGATCGTCTCGCCGAGTTCGAGGCGCATCGACCACGCACACAAGCGGAGCGACTACGCGGACGCCGGGATACCGAACTACTGGATCATCGACATCGACGATCCCATCTCGTTGACCGAGTGCCGGTTGACCGAGGAGTTCGGGTATCAGGACAACCAGATCGCGACCGGGACCTTCACGACCGAGGCGCCGTTCGGCGTGGAGATCAATCTCGACCGGCTGGTGTGATCACCGGGAGCACGGCTCGCACCGCGGTGCCGTCCTCGTCGCTGCGGTAGGAGAACTCCCCTTCGATCTCGCGGGCTCGTTGGGCCATGAAGCGCAGGCCCATGCCCCGCTTGCCGGCATCGGGCGAGATGCCTACGCCGTCGTCGCTTATCTGGACCAGTAGTCGGACACCGTCCAGCTCGACGGTGATCTCCGCACGGGTCGCGTGCGCGTGGCGAACCACGTTGGTCAGCGCTTCGGCGACGATCCGGTACGCCGCCACCTCCACCTCCTTCGACAGCGACGACAGCTCCGGCGACAACACGGTCTCCACGCGCAGCGACGGGCCGGACAGGAACACCGCCAGCTCGTGCAGCGCGCCGGACAGGCCGAGCGCGTCCAGCTCCGGCGGCCGCAACCCGTGCACCACGCGCCGCAGCGTTCGCAGCGCCTCGTCGATGCCCTGGACCGCGCGGTCCATCAGCGCGGTGCCCGTGAAGTCGGCCGGCAGCACACTGCGGACCGACTCGATCTGCAGCCGGGTGCCGGCGAGCGTGGGCCCGACGTTGTCGTGCAGCTCGCGCGACAGCCGCGACCGCTCCTCCTCGCGAGCGGTCACCACCTGCTCCCGGGACCGGAGCAGCTCCTCGTCGAGCCGCAGTGCCGCCACCACCGGCGCGACCTGGTCGGCGAGGGACGCAAGCGCTTGCGACATCATCTCGTCGACGTACGGGTGCCCGTCCGAGGGCAGCACCATCAGCTGCCCGACCCGCGCGCCGCGGTACCAGAGCTCGAACGTCTCCGGTGCCGCGCCGCCGGACCGGTCGACCGACCCGACCTGCGCGAGCCGCCGCAGTCCGGCGTCGGTCTCGAGGTCGAGCCGCGCCATCCGCAGCCGCAACGACTTCACGATCTGCTCGCACACCGCGGCGGGCACCTCGGTGGAGTCGAGCTGGTTGCGCATCCGGTTGCCGAGGCCGACCGCGAGCTCGACGACATCGACGCGCCGGCCCCAGATCATCGACCGCACCCGGCGGATCAGCAGCAGCGTCACCGGGAACAGCAGCGCGCCGACGACACCGACCGCCAGTACCGACCCCGGCGCGATCGACTCGGGCAGCAGGGCCGCGAGCACGGCGTACCCGCCGAGGTAGCAGGCGAGCAGGGTGCCCGCCGCGGCGACGCCCACGATCGAGCGGCGCACCGCGACGTCGAGGTCGTAGAGCCGGTCGCGAGTGACGGCGACCGCGATGGCCAACGGCACCAGCACGAACGCGAGCACCTCGAGCCCACGGTCAACGACCGGCGGCAGCTGCCCGGAGATGCTGTCGCGCACGACCGCCTGCACCGCGCCGAACGCGAACGCCCACAGCAGCAGCGTGATCCGGCGCCTGCGGACCCCGGTCGCCCGCAGCCACCGCGCCACCAGCCCGGCGACCGCGAGGATCGTGGCACCGAGCAGCAGGTACTCGCCGACCGCCAGCAGCGGCGCCGCGAGCGACGGGCGCGCGAGCGGGTTCGGCACCGGGTACCGGCCGACGAAGTCCGCGTCCTCGAACGCGAGCCCGACGCAGTAGACGACCGTGCCGGCGGCGGTCAGCGCGACCGCCCACCACCATCGCCGGTTCGGCAGCCTGCCGTCCGGATAGATCATCGGCAGGATCGTGGTGATCGCCCAGATCGGCGGCGCCCACAACCAGGACTGCACCCACGCGAGCGTGTCGACCGGTGGCGCGTCCGCCGAGTCGAACGATCCGGTAAGGACCGTCAGCAACAGGCCGACGCCGTCCCAGGCGGCGATCACGAGCATCGTCCAGCCGAGCACGTTGCCCGGTTTGTGCCAGGTGACCAGTACGCCCATCGCGGAGAAGAACACCGCGACCGCGATGTTCAGCGGGACCGGGTCGTACGCGGAGTAACCCCAGGCGTCAGTCGTCTGGGTGAGCACCGCCGACGCGACCGCCGTGCCCGCGCCGACCACGGCGAGCGTGACCGCCATGGCGACCACGTGCCCACGCCGGCAGCTGCGCATGTCCGGCTCCTAGGGCAGGGGTATCGGCCGTTCGGTGGCAAATCGTAAAGGCCAGGACCGGTCGCGGTCACCGGCCTAACGGGTGCGAACACGTAGCCGCACAGGCACTCCTAGCGGCCCTAACGGGTACGCACGACCACCGTGCCGGTCACCCGGTCGTGGAGCCCCCGGCCGTCGGCGTCGGAGATCGCGGCCGGGATGATCAACGCGCTGAGCAGCGTGCGCGGGATCGCACGCAGCGGCGTGACCATCGCGGCGCCGTCCATCCGCACCACCCGGAGGCCGAAGAGCACCTTGGCCGGCGTGAAGCCGAACAGCCCGACCATCACCACCGAGACGACGAACCACACCAGCACGGAGATGTAGTTGAACTGCTGCATGACCTCGGGCCGGTTGACGTCGACCTCGACGAACAGGCTGGTCACCATGGCCATGAGGATGAGGTCGAGCAGGAACGCGACGAGCCGGACGCCGCGCGGCGCCGCCGAGCCGGGGCCGTCCTTCGGCAGGCCGAGCCGCTCACCCGGCCACGACTGGGCCTCCTCGCCGGACTCCCCCACGCCTCCGGACAGCCACGAACCGGTCACTTTGCTCACGCTCCCAGAGTAGGACCAGGTGCATCCGGGCCTGGAGACTGGCATGCTCGTCCTCGGCTCGGATCTGCCTCGCGTCGTTAACACCGGCGAAACATTGGGGTGATGGCCGGGCAACACCGCACTCATAGCTTGACCGTCGAGCGCCCCCGGCAGAGCAGAGTAAGGAGCCAACGAGCGTGTTCAAGAATTCCGACGAGGTCCTCAAGTTCATCTCCGACGAGGAGGTGAAGTTCGTCGACGTCCGGTTCTGCGACCTCCCGGGCATCATGCAGCACTTCACAGTGCCTGTGCAGTCCTTCGACGCGGACACGATCAACGACGGCCTGGCGTTCGACGGTTCGTCGGTTCGTGGGTTCCAGGAGATCCACGAGTCGGACATGCTCCTGCTGCCCGACCTGGCCACCGCACGGGTGGACCCGTTCCGCGTCGAGAACACGCTGATCCTCAACTTCTTCGTGCACGACCCGCTGACGCGGGAGGCCTACAGCCGCGACCCGCGCAACATCGCGCGCAAGGCCGAGCAGTACCTGGCGGAGTCGGGCATCGCCGACACCGCGTACTTCGGCGCGGAGGCGGAGTTCTACGTCTTCGACTCGGTGCGGTTCGACAGCGCGGAGAACCACTCCTTCCACGAGATCGACTCCATCGAGGGCTGGTGGAACACCGGCGCCGACGAGGAGGGCGGCAACCGCGGGTACAAGACGAAGTACAAGAGCGGCTACTTCCCCGTGCCGCCGGTCGACCACTTCGCCGACCTGCGCGACGAGATCTCGCTGAACCTGATCGGCTCCGGCTTCACCGTCGAGCGCGCGCACCACGAGGTGGGCACCGCCGGCCAGGCCGAGATCAACTACAGGTTCAACTCACTGCTGCACGCGGCCGACGACCTGCAGCTGTTCAAGTACGTCGTCAAGGGCACCGCGTGGGAGGCCGGCAAGACCGCGACCTTCATGCCGAAGCCGCTGTTCGGCGACAACGGGTCGGGCATGCACTGCCACCAGTCGCTGTGGAAGGACGGCGAGCCGCTGTTCCACGACGAGTCCGGCTACGCGGGCCTGTCCGACACGGCGCGCCACTACATCGGCGGCCTGCTGCACCACGCGCCGAGCCTGCTGGCGTTCACGAACCCGACGGTGAACTCCTACCACCGCCTGGTGCCGGGCTTCGAGGCGCCGGTCAACCTCGTGTACTCGCAGCGCAACCGCTCCGCGTGCGTGCGCATCCCGATCACCGGCTCGAACCCGAAGGCCAAGCGCATCGAGTTCCGCTGCCCCGACTCGTCCGGCAACCCCTACCTCGCGTTCTCGGCGATGGTGATGGCCGGCCTCGACGGCATCAAGAACAAGATCGAGCCGCCGACGCCGATCGACAAGGACCTCTACGAGCTGCCGCCCGAGGAGGCCAAGGACGTCGCCACCGTGCCGTCGTCGCTGAACGCGGTGCTGGACCGGCTGGAGGCCGACCACGAGTACCTGCTCGAGGGCGGCGTCTTCACGCCGGACGTGATCGAGACGTGGATCGCCTTCAAGCGCGAGAACGAGATCGACCCGCTTCGGCTGCGCCCGCACCCGTACGAGTTCGCGCTGTACTACGACGTGTGATCTGAGCCGACAAGGACACAGGCCGGCGGTCGAGGAGAAATCCCGACCGCCGGCCTGATCTGTGTCCGCGAATGTGCTTGGTGGAGACCCACCCGTAACCCCAATCTTTTTGGTTACTTATTGACAGACCCGTGCAACAACTCTTAACTTTTTGTCACAGTTCGAGAGTGAGGAGCGGGTCGTGCGGCTTCGTTCGGTTCTCGCGGCTGGGGTACTCGCCGTCGGCGCGGTGGTCGGGGTCTTTCCCGCCACCGCGAGCGCGGCCCCCGCCTTCCAACTTCCCTTCCCCTGCAACCAGACCTGGGGCGGCAACAGCAGCGGCTCCAGCGCGCACCAGAGCTACGAGATCGACTTCAACCGAGGGTCCACCGCGGACGCCGACCGCTACGACACCGTCGTCGCGGCCGCGGACGGGACGGTCCGCACGGCGGCGAACCAGGGCTCGACCAACGGCTACGGCAACCTGGTCAAGATCGAGCACGCCGGCAGCTACTTCACCTACTACGCGCACCTGTCCACGATGGCGGTGACCGCCGGACAGGTCGTCACACGTGGACAGTCGATCGGGACGGTCGGCAACACGTCCAAGCCCGGCAACGCGATCAGCCCGCACCTGCACTACGAGGTGCGCCTCGGCGCCAGCGGCTACCCGGGCAACATCCAGCGCGCGGTGTTCAACGGCGCCACGTTCGGCTACCCGAACGCCAACGTGACCTCACGCAACTGCTCCACCAACTACGACCCGGCCGAGGTGTGCGGCGCCGGCTTCTACGTCAACGACACCGCCCGGCTCGGCACGGCGGGCGCGGTCGACCTGCTGTGGAACCCGTCCAACTCGAACAACTGCGTGGTGACGCACAAGTTCACGGCCAAGGGCACGCCGACCGCGACGTCGGCCTACCTCGAACCACAAGGCGCGGCACGAAAAACCGACTCGGGCAACTACGGCTACTACGCCGGCCCGGTGAAGGCCGCCGCGCCGACGTGCGTCAAGTGGGGCGGCGCGACGGGCGGCGTCGCGTACAACAGCCCGTCCGAGCACTGCTAGTCGGTCAGTACCGTGGGGTCGAAGCCGGCCGACTCCAGCACGGCGCGCGGGTCGGCGAACAACTTCCGCGCGTCCAGGTCCATCACCCCGAGCACGCAGGACACCTCGGCGGACGGCGTCCCGTCCGCCTTGGTGATCAGCTGCTCCAGCGTGAACGTCTTGCCGGTGCCGAACTTCGCCACGCACGTCACGTCGACCTCGTCGCCCGCGCGCAGCTCGCCGCGGAAGTTCACGGTCGTCGACAACAGCACCGGCCCCGTCTTCCGCTCCATCAGCGTGTCCCAGTCGCAGCCGGCGGCGCCGAACGCCTTCGTCCGCGCGACCTCCGCGTACTGGTGGTACACGGCGTGGTTGACGTGCCCGAGCGTGTCGAGCTCGTAGCCACGCACCTCGATCCGGACGCTGAACGCCACCGCTCACCTCAGTCCTCGTAGAAGAGTCTTTCCACCACGCCGCGGGCCCGGCGCAGCGTGCGCCGGTAGGAGTCGAGGAACTCGCCGGAGTCGGCGTCGGCGTCCTGGCGGATCACCGACGCGACCGCCGACAGCTCGCGCCCGGACGTGGGCGGCTGGTCGGTCGACTTGCCGCGCACCAGCGTCACCGCGTTGCGCACCCGCGTCGCGAGCAGCCACGCCTCCCGCAGCTCGGTCGCGTCGTCCGCGTCGACGAGGCCCGCCTCCGTCGCCGCGCTCAGACCGTCCACTGTGGACGTCGTGCGCAGTGTGGGCACCTCGTGCGCGTGCCGCAGCTGCAGCAGCTGCAACGTCCACTCGATGTCGGCGAGGCCGCCGCGGCCGAGCTTCGTGTGCGTCGCGGGGTCGGCGCCGCGCGGCATCCGTTCGTTGTCGACGCGTGCCTTGATCCGCCGGACCTCGCGGATCCGGTCCGCGTCGAGGCTCGCCGCCGGATAGCGCACCGGGTCGATCATCTCGATGAACCGCGCGCCGACCTCCTCGTCGCCGGCGATCGGCCGCGCCCGCAGCAGCGCCTGCGCCTCCCACACGTGCGACCACTGCCGGTAGTAGGAGCGGTACGACTCGAGCGTGCGCACGATCGGCCCCTGCCGCCCCTCCGGCCGCAGATCCACGTCCACCTGCAGCGGCGGGTCCTGGCTCGGCGACGACAACAGCTTCCGCACGCTCTGCGCGACCCGCGACCCGTACTTCACCGCGTCCGCATCGGCGACCCCCTCGACGGGCTCGCACACGAACAGCACGTCCGCGTCCGAGCCGTAGCCGAGCTCCGCGCCACCGAGCCGGCCCATGCCGATGACCGCGACGGTCGCGAGCCTGCTGCCCGCGGCGACCGCCTCCGCGCGGTCGACAGCCGCCAGCGTCGCCTGCAGCACCGCGGCCCACACGGTCGACAGCGCGTGGCACACCGACAGCGTGTCCGAGAACCCGAGCAGGTCGGCTGAGGCGATCCGCAGCAGCTCGTGCCGGCGGAACGACCGCGCGGCGGTGACCGCGTTGGGCAGGTAGCTGTGCCGGTTCACGGCCTGGCGCAACGACTTCGCGACCTCGGCCGGGTCCCGGCCGGCGAGCTTGTCCGCGTCGCCGAGCAGCTGCAGCACCTCCGGCGCACGCACGATCAGGTCGGGCACCAGCTTGGAGGTGCCGAGCAGCTGCGCGAGCCGCTCGACGACCGCGCCCTCGTCCCGCAGCACCCGCAGGTACCACGGGGTGCCGGCGAGCGCCTCGGACACCCGCCGGTAGGCGAGCAGACCGCCGTCCGGGTCGGGGGTGCCGGCGAGCAGGTCTAGCAGGGCGGGCAGCAGCGCCCCCTGGATCGCGGCGCGCCGCGACACCCCGGACGTGAGCGTCTCGATGTGGCGCAGCGCGCCGTCGGGCGCCGCGAACCCGAGCGCGGCGAGGCGCGCGATGGCCTCTTTGGTGGTCAGGCGCAGCGCGTCGGTCGGCACTCTGGCCACCGCCTCGAGCAGGGGTCGGTAGAACAGCTTCTCATGCAACCGCCGGATCCGGCGCAGATGACGGTGGAAGTCCTCGAGGAGAACCTTGCTCTCCGGCAACCCGCGCGCGGGTTTGATGCCGGCGGCCCGCGCGAGCCAGCGCTGCTCGTCGGTCTCGTTGTCGGCGGGGAACAGGTGGGTGCGGCGCAGCCGCTGGAGTTGCAGCCGGTGCTCGAGCATCCGCAGGAACCGGTAGCTCTCGCCGAGCTCCGCCGCGTCGGTGCGGCCGACGTAACCGCGGTCGCCGAGCATCGCCAGCGCGTCCACGGTGGACGCGAGGCGCAGCACCTCGTCGCCGCGGCCGTGCACGAGCTGCAGCAACTGGACGGCGAACTCGACGTCACGCAGGCCGCCGCGGCCCAGCTTCAGCTCGCGGTTGACGAGCTCGGCCGGCACGTGGTCCTCGACACGGCGCCGCATGCCGCGCACGTCGTCGACGAAGTTGTCCCGGTCGGCCGCGGTCCACACGAACGGACGGACCGCGTCGAGGTAGTCCCGACCGAGCTCGGCGTCGCCGGCGATCGGGCGGGCCTTCAGCAGCGCCTGGAACTCCCAGGTGCGGGCCCAGCGCTGGTAGTAGGCGGTGTGCCCGTCCAGCGAGCGGACCAGCGGGCCGGCCTTGCCCTCCGGCCGCAGCGCGGCGTCGACCTCGAAGCAGGCGTTGGTGGCGACGCGCATCATCGCGCTGGCGAGCCGGGTCGCGATGTCGAGGTCGCCGTCGCCGACGAACAGCACGTCGACATCCGACACGTAGTTCAGCTCGCGGCCGCCGGTCTTGCCCATCGCGATGACCGAGAGCCGGCACTTCTCGCGTCCGACGCCCACCTCGGCGCGCGCGACCGCGAGCGCGGCACGGATCGCGGCCTCGGCGAGGTAGGTGAGGCGGGCGGTGGCCTGCTGGTAGTCGAGCTTCGGCAGGTCCGGCTCGATGAGGTGGCCGAGGTCCTCGGCGGCGATCTCGAGCAGCAGCCCCCGGTAGGCGGCACGCAGCGCGCGCACGGCCTCCGCGCCGGTGCGCCCGGCCACCTGGAAGTCGTCGGCCTCCACGGCGGCGAGCAGCGCGGCAGGGTAGCCGGCCGGCGCGCTCTGGCGGTCGGTGAGCAGCCGCCGCCACTCGCCGGGACGCGCGATGACGAAGTCGCCGAGCGCGCTGGACGCGCCGAGCACGGAGATCAGCCGGGCACGCAGGCCGCGATCGGTGGCGAGGGCGGCGTTGAGGCCGGACCAGCCGGCCGGGTCGCCGGCACGCATCCGGTCGACGCCGAGCAGCGCGAGGTCCGGGTCGGGGCTGCGGGACAGCGCGATCAGGCTCGACTCGTGCTCCTTCACCGGACCGGTCTCGCCCCACCAACCCGCGGCGCGCAGGTAGGCGGCTGCGCGGTCGTCGGTCAGCCCGTAGCGGGCGATGGACACGACGGAACGGACGCGGTCGGCCATGACGTCAGTGCTGGATCAGTGGCAGCGGCGAGCTGGCCGGGGCGAGTTCGCCCGCGGCGAGCTTGACGAACTGGCCCGCGAACGGACGCCAGGTCTCGGCGAGCTCGGCGTGTGCCTCGACGAGCCGCTCGTGCGACAGGTCGCCGGGGCGAGCGAAGTCGGCGGTGTCCGGGTTGTCCGCCGCCCACGCCTCGACCAGCTCGGTGGTGGTCTCGATGTGGAACTGCACGCCGTACGCGCTGCGGCCGACCCGGAACGCCTGGTTCGGGTAGAGCGTGGCGGACGCCAGGAGCGCGGCCCGCGGCGGCAGCTCGGCGACGATGTCCGAGTGGAACTGCAGCACGTCCGGCATGAACGGCAGGTCGGCGAACAGGGGGTCGTTCCAGCCGACGTCGCGCTTGGCGACCAGCAGGGGCCCGACCTCGGGCCCGTCCGGGCCGGTCGTCACGCGGCCGCCGGTGGCGACGGCGAGGAGCTGCGCGCCGAGGCAGATAGCGAGGGTCGGCAGCTGCTTGGTCGTCGCCTCGGCCAGGAGCCGGCGGACGTCCGCGAGCCACGGGTGGTCGAGGTCGTCGTAGGCGCCCATGTGGCCGCCGAGGCAGACGAGGCCCTGGTAGCCGTCGAGGTTCGCCGGGATGCGGTCGGGCGTCACGAGGTCCAGCTCGGCGCCGCCGTCGGTGAGCCAGCCGCCGAGCGGACCGATGGGATCTTGCTCGTCGGGCTGGATGACGAGCAGGCGTGGAGATGTCACGTCGTCGAGGGTAGCCGGGTGAATTCGAGCTCCGTCGAGTCGTACACCGGGCGGTAGCCGATCTTCTGGTAGATGGAGTTCGAGGTGGGGTTGGCGAGGTCGGTGAACAGGACGACCGAGGTGGCGCCGGCGTCCCGCGCGTGCTGGGAGACGGCGGCGGTGACGGCCGAGCCGTAGCCCTTCGCCCGGTGTGCCGGGGGCGTGTAGACGGGGCCGACGCGGGACATGCCGTAGAGGGGGACGCTCACGACCGCCCAGGAGACGGGTTCGCCGTCGTGCTCCCACAGGATCGTGCCGTCGCCCATCTCGAGCATGCGCCGGATCGCCGCGGACCCGTCGCCGGGGTTGCGCAGGTGACCGACGGCCTCGAGCTCGAAGTCGCCGCGCCACTGGGCCAGGAGGTCGATGTCGTCCTCGGTCGCGTGCCGTGGGCGACCCGCGGTGGCCGGCTTCTCGAGGTCGCCGAGCCGGAACAGTCGGCTGGCATGACTTCGGTCACGGTGACGTCCGTGTGCCGGGTCCACGCCTGGGCGAACGCTTCGGCTCGGTCGCGGGGACCGCTGATTCCGGGGAGTTCGGGATCCGCCTCCCGCCATCGTGCGACGAAGGCGTTGAGGTGCGCTGGGTCCGTGGGGATGCCGCTGACGATGACCGGCCATGGCGGTGTGCGCAACGCCACGCCGAGTACGTCGCCGCTGGCCGCGTGCATGGTCATCATCCGCGGCTCGATGCTGCCGTTGGGCCGGAGGAGCCGCGCCATGACGGTGAGTGCGACGGTGTGCCGGATCGGGTCGGCGCCGTAGAAGGGTTCCGCGATGGCCTTGAACCGATCCGGGTCCTGATGCAGCCGCATGTCCATAGCCAAGGTTGACCTGCGTGCCCACCCACCGTCCACCGAGTTAGGGTACGCAGAAATGCCGAAAGGGCCCCTGCAATGCAGAGGCCCTTTCGGGAAATTGTGTCCGGCGGTGTCCTACTCTCCCACACCCTGGCGAGTGCAGTACCATCGGCGCTGGTGGGCTTAGCTTCCGGGTTCGGAATGGGACCGGGCGTTTCCCCACCGCTATAGCCGCCGTAACTCTATGAAACTATCCCCACCACCCGGTACATGACCACGGGTGTGGTTGGTGTTTCAGAGTTGCATAGTGGATGCGTAACAAAACAAGTTTGATTGTTTGTGGTAAGTCCTCGGCCTGTTAGTACCAGTCAACTCCACACATTACTGTGCTTCTATCTCTGGCCTATCAACCCCATGGTCTAGTGGGGGGCCTTAACCCATCAAGGGTGGGAGACCTCATCTTGGAACAGGCTTCCCGCTTAGATGCCTTCAGCGGTTATCCTTTCCGAACGTAGCCAACCAGCCGTGCCCTTGGCAGGACAACTGGCACACCAGAGGTTCGTCCGTCCCGGTCCTCTCGTACTAGGGACAGCCTTCCTCAAGTCTCCTGCGCGCGCGGCGGATAGGGACCGAACTGTCTCACGACGTTCTAAACCCAGCTCGCGTGCCGCTTTAATGGGCGAACAGCCCAACCCTTGGGACCTACTCCAGCCCCAGGATGCGACGAGCCGACATCGAGGTGCCAAACCATGCCGTCGATATGGACTCTTGGGCAAGATCAGCCTGTTATCCCCGGGGTACCTTTTGTCCGTTGAGCGACACCCCTTCCACCAGGTGGTGCCGGATCACTAGTCCCGACTTTCGTCCCTGCTCGACCCGTCGGTCTCACAGTCAAGCTCCCTTGTGCACTTGCACTCAACACCTGATTGCCAACCAGGCTGAGGGAACCTTTGGGCGCCTCCGTTACTCTTTGGGAGGCAACCGCCCCAGTTAAACTACCCACCAGGCACTGTCCCTGAACCGGATCACGGTCCGAAGTTAGACATCCAGTACGACCAGAGTGGTATTTCAACGTTGACTCCACAACCACTGGCGTGGCCGCTTCACAGTCTCCCACCTATCCTACACAAGCCGAACCAAACACCAATACCAAGCTATAGTAAAGGTCCCGGGGTCTTTCCGTCCTGCCGCGCGTAACGAGCATCTTTACTCGTAGTGCAATTTCGCCGGGCCTGTGGTTGAGACAGTCGAGAAGTCGTTACGCCATTCGTGCAGGTCGGAACTTACCCGACAAGGAATTTCGCTACCTTAGGATGGTTATAGTTACCACCGCCGTTTACTGGCGCTTAAATTCTCAGCTTCGCCCCCAAAGGGACTAACCGGTCCTCTTAACGTTCCAGCACCGGGCAGGCGTCAGTCCGTATACATCGTCTTGCGACTTCGCACGGACCTGTGTTTTTAGTAAACAGTCGCTTCTCGCTGGTCTCTGCGGCCACCTCGCCCTAGCCCGCAATGGGGCTTCAAGCGCTGTGGCCCCCCTTCTCCCGAAGTTACGGGGGCATTTTGCCGAGTTCCTTAACCACAGTTCACCCGATCGCCTTAGTATTCTCTACCTGACCACCTGTGTCGGTTTGGGGTACGGGCCGCATGGACACTCACTAGAGGCTTTTCTCGGCAGCATGGGATCACTCTACTTCGCCTCATTCGGCTATGCATCACGTCTCAACCTATATGCAGCACGGATTTGCCTATGCTACGGCCTACACGCTTACACCAGTCACCATCAGCTGGCGGAGCTACCCTCCTGCGTCACCCCATCGTTTGGCTACTACCGGCTCAGATCCCACGCTCCCCCACAAACCATCCGAAGACAGTAAGCAGGCTCGGGTGGTTAGTATCACCGACCTCGCCAGGGACGCATCCACACGGGTACGGGAATATCAACCCGTTGTCCATCGACTACGCCTGTCGGCCTCGCCTTAGGTCCCGACTTACCCTGGGCGGATTAACCTGGCCCAGGAACCCTTGGTCATCCGGCGGACGAGTTTCTCACTCGTCTTTCGCTACTCATGCCTGCATTCTCACTCCCACACCCTCCACCGCTGGCTCACGCCGCGGCTTCACCGGATGCAGGACGCTCCCCTACCCATCCACACCACTGCACAACATTCCCGAAGGAACGAAGCGGATGTATTGTGTGAATGACACAGCTTCGGCGGTGCGCTTAAGCCCCGCTACATTGTCGGCGCAGGACCACTTGACCAGTGAGCTATTACGCACTCTTTCAAGGGTGGCTGCTTCTAAGCCAACCTCCTGGTTGTCTGGGCGACCCCACATCCTTTCCCACTTAGCGC